>Ga0247779_1000172_pt1 | contig 49709 bp, 55 predicted proteins | sample UWRJL221509R5_FD_179925 | JGI IMG/M metagenome (GOLD analysis project Ga0247779, IMG submission 179925) | Plant litter microbial communities from Arlington Agricultural Research Station in Wisconsin, United States - UWRJ-L221-509R-5 | ecosystem: Environmental > Terrestrial > Plant litter >...
CTGACGTGTCCGAGGAAGTATTTCAATGTTTCCTCGTAGAATGAGAATGTTACCTGCAGACATTCAGTAGAAATGTTAGAAAAGCACAAAATAAGTGTATCATAATAAACAGCAAAGTCGCGTAAGCAATGATTTTCTCGGTCACTCACATATAGCAATAAAGGAACAAGGCCTAAACTCGAACTTTTAGGGCAACAGAAGAACATAATGACTGAGACCGCACCCGTTGAAATTCTGTGTTATGATACGCAGTTCACGGCCACCGAATTTGATATCCTTTAGATGCCAGACTTCTGCCATTGAGGACTGTATAGTGGGGACATCTTGAGACATAGTATTCGAGTAGATAGTGGTTCGAAAGCAAAATGACCACAGGCGCAGTTGCACCGGTTCAGGACTAGGCTGAGCGAATCTTGGCAACAGCGCTGACAGGAGAGGAGACGCGGCCTGAACGTCACGTGCATTTATTAACGTAACGCGCGACGCGTCGGGAGTCGGCGTCTTCTCGACTGACCACTGGCACCTGAAAATATTCAACTGTTTGAAAGACACACAATTGACCCTCTTCTAACGTCGCGTTCCGTACTTAGCAGATCCTATTTTTCTTGGTCAGTCCTACTTCTGTCAGCCGGTGATGGAAGATAGGGTCATCTTAAATATTGACACTTTCTGGAAAAGGTATCTAAAGACGAGGATACTTCCTTGAGTTTACCATCCATGATTGCGGCCTTTTCTGTTCTTTGTATTGCCGGGGCTTGAAATATCATCAAGAAAACCAAAGCTAAAAAATAGACGCTCCTGATCGTGAATTATTCGTCACCTTCTAGGAGCTAAGACGTACGCATTAAATACCTGGACTAAACAAAGATGTACCAGGGCCTCTGACTCCAAAAATAAGTGAACTCAAGATGTATGGCGTATTCGTTCGCGTACAGACTAGACGCCAGCCAAGTAGTTTGCACGACCGATGAGGTCCCATCTTCTGAAAGAGACATCACCTGTTTTAGCACCGTCGTACGATCGTCTATCAGATATCTATTGCCAGTCAATGAATCTGAATGGGTAAGCATAAAGAATAACACCGAACATGATTTCCGGAGAGAGGGCTGCTCTGGAGAAGTTCAAATTTGTTACTGTTAGGGTTAGCAAGTATTTGAAAAAATCAGAGTAAGTAGTAGGTATGTGGTTGACCAATGGTTAACCTTCGCAAGCCCTTTACGGCAAGCATAACCAAATAATATTCAAATTCCGCTAGGCGCTTAGCGGCGGTTCTCGGCAATTACTTGCTCACTCTCGACCATCATCACTTGTATCCGGATTTGAGATAAATCAGGCCAACTTACTGCATGAATTACAACCTATCAGCAAATATTTTGAAAGCATCTAAAGGCCAACAAGCCTTCTAGTTTTGAGGCAGTCCAGCGCATAGGACGGTCCAAATTTCGTCAACGGTATCCTTCATTATGACGTAGTGTCGAAATGGCATGCAGTCTCCTAACCCGCTGGAGGTGCGATGCTTCTAGTGGTTTCTAATACTCTTTCTTTCTTGTCTGAAAAGAACGACCTAGAACTCCTGGAGTGGGGACATCCGATATACAAGAAGACGACGTCATTTCCACGCGGAAACCACGGCTTCACAGCTTTCGGCTCGGGATTTATTGAGCCATGCGCTGTTCAAGGCTGTTCATGTCTGCTTTGTGTTTGATGACTTCATACTGGTTACAAAGTCAAGTCCTAGCCGACATATTTACAATTGGCTTGAACCAGTTTATCGCGTTCATCTCACTACCCACATCATCATGTCTATCTGCTTGATTATGCTTCTGGATTGATACGGACAGTTTGTTCGTTGAAGTACGTGTCCATCTCTGTATTCTAGATCTCTGGAGCTGAAAATTATCAAAGGATTACTGATATCCCGCATTTTGCGATTCGACTTCCTCAACGACCTACACCGGGAAGCCTGGCACTATCTCCACTAGCTTGCAGGACGAGCTAAGATCAGTGCAAAGGCACGTTCATCTTTGGATGACTATGATACAATAATGAAGAATAACAGTTCGTATTAGCAGGCAAATTACCATTTGACAGGTAGCCTCCCTATGGCCCTTCGTCCCATTCTGAAGAACCACCCTAATAATGCCTTCACCGAAACTGCAATAAGCCCTTCAGAGACAAAGTCGACAGTCCTGTCGTCATATGCAACGCTCAATACACTACCATTTGCATCTTCATGCCACATCCCACCCTTAGAATCACCCCATGTTCACTTTCCACCTACACCGGCTTTGTCTAGGATAGCGATGACCCATTCATCATTTTCATACGATCGTAGACCCATAGAAATATCTCCGAACATCTGCGAGCTCCCAGAGCGAGGAGAGAGAAAGTTGGATGACGAAGATTACGATTACTTCTTCCAGCCACACATGTATCACTCATCATGTCGCTCGGAGTCTCTTCCTTCGCCTAACAGGTCCGGAGCCAGGTCGGCATCACCGTCAGATCGTAACAGGCTCTCTCATACTCCCATCATATCTTATTCTACAACCCGTTTGTATCCCACTCCTTCGGGATCTGCTTTGTCTACTCCAGAAAGACCACATCCCGAACCTGCTGCAGGGGTCTACCAACTCCCTTATCAAAGCGATACCTCTGTCCCACCACTTCTAGTATCAGACGTATCAAGCTCTGACACCGACCTGGAGACATGCGGGACACCGACTGAGGAAGTTGGAGCTGGTGAGGTGGCCCAGCCGGGAATAGCCCACACTTCCACCTATTTCCCCGGTGGACTATCTGTCGGTCCTACAACCCAGATAGAAGATGATCGAGCTATTTCAAGCAGTTTTCTATCCGGGGGTCGTGGAGCTATCGCCTTCGCAGCAAAGAAGATAAAGACAAAAGTGAAAACGAAGGACTTTCACTTGTCTGGAGGATATCCACAGCCAGATACAAACGACAGACCCAAGCACAAGCATAAGCGTGGCACTCATAAAGCTCGACCTAGCACCTCTTTCCAACATTCGCTCTCCGATACCTCGAACGATTCAAATTTCGAAGGGTGTCTTGATGGGTTTTAAATTTTACCTGTATTCTATGGTAGTCTTTTTCAATTTTGGCGTGCAACATACACGTATGGTATACTTATATAGGGTTTCTGAGCTGTATAGCATTGTGCTCAAGCACAAGAAGATTGGAAATAGACTAATGCTTCAATGGACTAGAATGTTTACCGTCTGATTCGTTTTATTTGAGGTCGGCAGAAAATCTGTTTATTTTATCCACGAATGAATGTTATGTCATATTAGTACAAGTGGCTCGGGGCATCCTGTCGGCCCCAGAAGGTAGAAAAAGTACAGTGCAAAAAGAAAGAAAAAATGCATAAGGCAAAACGGACGAATTCCCTACTCTCCTCCAGCAAATAATTCAACCGTCTGACTTGCAATTTTAGGTGGTTTCACGATGAGGTCTGCTTGTTGTCTGTGGGAGGGACACATTAATCGCCATAAATAAGATATGCAGAAAAAAAGACACACAGTCTCATCCGCAGGAGAAGCTTTCTATTGGTAGCTAAAACTTCCGTTCCTGCCTTGATAGTTCGGGCGAACAGTTCGTCGCGTTGGTTGATGTTCTTCGCTCTCAAGATCTACGTAACTTGTCAGATTCCCGATCCCGTCCTTTAGCGAGGAAAGACTTGACACCTTATTCTGACTATCTACTCTTCCTTGAATATGACCTGACTGAATGAGATTGACGACATGATATTCGACCTCTTCGATCGTCCATCCAAATGCAGCGCTCATGCGATCAAGCTTGATCGACGCGAAAGGTTGGAAGTAAAGGACAACCGCGCTATTTCGAATCATGGACGTGAGATCATTGACATGATTCGTAAGATGTATATCGGCGTAATGGCGAGTCTGTGCGTGCATCAATATGATTTCACTTCCAAACAAAAAAATAGGACAACGTACAGAATACTTGTTTAACAGATCGAGAACAGTCTTGAAGTTACTGTTCATGTATGCTTCAATAAGCTCTCGGACATACGGCTCTTGTTCGATGTAGGATCCAAAGACCGAATTTTCAAGGATCCTGCCTTTGATGGTTGATCTAGGGAAGGTTGCCAGTGAGCAGAGGGTGCCATAGATGGCGATGTCTCCTGGGGCAATCAGCTTGCCAATCCAATGGCCAAGATCCTTAGGTGGGCCGATTTTCAAAAACGCAAGCGCGGCCTTCTCATAGTTTGCCTGACCGAGGTGCGATAATGCAGTCGCCAGGTCCAACTTCGCTTGGACGTGGTCACGTTCCGCTGATTTCTTTTTAGCTCCATTGTTCGCAGGGGGTGGTGCGGTCGCCCCTGTCGAGCTTGTCTGGGCAGATACGGCAGAAGAATCGAGTGCAGCATCAGCCTTGAAGACGTATGTCGTGAGGTGTGCATAATTTCTTTGTTCGATCAAAAGCTATTAGAGCATATAAAGCATGAAGTAAGGTATGTATGTAGGATTCGCGAGTGAGTATTTACCTCTAGGATAGACATACACATGTCCAGAACATGCTGACTTGTAGTGCAGAATTCACGAGACTTTGTGTAATGTTTCAATGCCGTACCGTAATCGCCTGTGCTGCGATAGAAATCACCCAGATCGCGATGTGCCATCTATTCAACATGAACATCATTATCTCGTATAAACCACTAAGACTTACGCGGATGCTCTCCTTGATCATGTTGTTGCTATAAGTCTTCAGCTCTACCTCCAATTTCACGCGATCAGCCTGGTTCTTCGTCATAGTTTCGTCTGCCCACTTTGTATCCAGTTGCGCGAGGTCCATCACGTTGGGTAAGGACGCATCCGGGTATGACGCTACTTGTTCATATGTCTGAAGAAGGGTCTGATACAACGATGGGTCGCGCGACTGGTGAATGTATTGCACACAAAGTTGTACCGCGTCTACAGCTATTGACGGACAGATCGTCATAATATAAAGCAGTCTGTCGATAGCAGTGCGACCTATATATTCCTATTCATTTATTATTCTTTAATCGTAGAAGAAATATACCTGAATAATTGGAGATGTAACTATCAAGCTCGAATGGATGGGCTTCATCGACAGGCAAGTTTACTCTCTTCGTCTGAGACGTCGTCGGTTGCGTTTGGACATCGTCTGTGCGGTCAACGTCCATTACAAAGCCGTATATCGGGTGTAAATTAAAATGTAAGAGGTCAATGAGTAGATTGAACCTGAGCCTGCAGTTTAGGACGTCAGACTTAACCCTAACCTCAGTGCCAATTCACTATGTCCACTTTGCTTTTCTCTCTCACAACTTTCCCGTCATTTACATTTGAACTTTTATATCCTTTTCCATATGTCAAGATCTGGAGCGGTTGAGGAAGTATTACAAGCACTCCGAGAAAATCAAGTGCCTGATATTTCGGGAGATCTTCCAGTGCCTCTGACAACTCGTAATCTTCAACCAAGAGCAATGTCAAGGAGTTCAGGGCATTCTGAGGCAAGATCTGCGTCAGGCTCAAGGCCTCCTTCTCGCGCTTCAGCTTCACAAAGTTCCAGAGGGAACTCATTTCCTATGCACGAAGGCTCAACCTTCCCTGGTAGCAGTCAAAATTTCCACACAAGAGCTTACGCGGCCTCCTATAATGATTACGAGGCTCCGGACGCAGACATGTACCCTGAAGACGACTTCTCACACACTATTGACGATTACAATCTTGGTTCGAGTTGGTCAAACTTTGAAAGTCCTTGGTTCGGAGATTTTCGTGGTCAGAACGAGGAAAATGAACCGAACGACATGTATAACCCTACTCAATCGTCAGGAAGCTGGAATAACTCTACATCGGGAATACAGCGTGATGTGGCAAGTGGCGGTCCCTCAGGATCCAAAAGAAAGCGATCGCCTTCGCCTACTCATTATGCTTCGGGGCCCTCTCAAATATCCCAGCTTACAGATTCTGACGCTGAAGTGGTCGACCACCTAATTGACGGAGATTCTGTCTCTTTTCAAGGACAACCCAAAGTTGATCTCAAAGGAAAAGGGAAAGCTCGAGAAGAAACATCGCCTGCAATTGAAATTTCTGACAGTCCACCTTCTGCTATGAAAGAACCGAAAAAATCAGAACCAGAGCCTTTGTCCGAATATACCTGTCCGATCTGTTTTGGACCTCCTATGAATGCTACCCTCACACCGTGTGGACACATCAGTTGCGGGTCTTGTCTATTTGCTGCAGTGAAATCCACTCTCCAACGCGCCACGGTCACAGCGCCTGGAGTGAACGAGGCTCGGTTAGTTTGATTTTATAATCCTTTACAATTGCAAAGCTTGCTCATTCTAATACTTCGAATCTTAGATGTCCAGTTTGTCGTGCGACTATTCCAGGTTGGGATGGTAAAGGAGCGGGCGTCATCGGCCTGAAGCCAAGAGCAATCTTCCGCATGTAAGGCTCAGGGAAATTGTAGAAAAATACCAACAGAATCAACTATGAGAAGATGGTTTTCCACCTCTTCTCGCGTTGAACGCATAAGGGTGTAATTGTTAAAAATGTTATCAGTACATGAAATTGAAAATATAAGTCATAATTCTTATATAAAATACTATGTCATCAATGTGGATCATTTGCGAGCGTAAAACGTCAATCGCAAGTTCAAATTCGTGAGGTCCGCTAGCTAACCGGTCTTCGTGCGGGTACGCATCACCCTAGTGGTCCTGGTGGTCTTGGTTGTTGGCTCTTGATCTTCTTCGCCTGCTTCCTCAACCTTAACAGCCTTTGACTTTGCCTTGCTCGCAGATTTGGTCTGTCTAGTCATAACAGTAGTTGCCGCTGTTCCGGTTCTCCTTGTAACACGCACTTTGATCGCTGTAGTGTCTTCCGCGGCTTCATCACTTCCATTAGAGCCTGAACGCGTCCCTGGTGTATTCTCTTTCTCTGCATTGGCACTACTAGACGATGCAGCTGTGGTTGCCGCGGGCGCAGTAGCAGGAGTTTTTGGTCTACCCCTTGCCTTTGTCGCCATTGGAATCTTGGACTTTGCAGTGGTTGGTGTCTTCGTAGCGGGGGCGGTAGCAGTGGCCGCATTAGCACGAGTTCCTCTGCCACTACGAGTAGCAGCCAGCGGCGGGGCCCCTTCATCGTTATCCTCCACTTCTTGCTTTACAGCAGGAGCCACTGTTGATATTTCTTTCTTCCGCCCTTTTGCCAAAGGGATCTCCTGTGCCTTGGTCGTTTTAGACGAAGTAGCAACAGGAGCACTCTCTGCACTAGCAGCGTCGACATTATGCGAATTTAACTCGTCCTCATCTTCGTTTTCCTCTGGGACAATGATCAACTCCTTCTTCTTAGGCCTACCTCTCTTAACCGTAGCTGGAGTAGGAACCGGAACTGGGGCTTCATCTTCTTGTTCTTCGTCAATGGCAGCCGGAACTGCGCGAGGTTTACGACCACGCCTAGCTGGAGTAGGCTTGATTTGTTCCAAGTCTGTGACTTCTTCAGTTTCAGACTCGGCAGCGTTCTTACCCCGTTTCTTTGTCTGAGAAGGGGCTTCTTCAGGCTCAACCGTAGTTTGCCGCGTGCGCCTAGTAGCTGAACGTGGGATGCGTTCCTCTTTCTCTGTCTCAACTTCCGCCGGAGGCTGAGGAGTTCGAGAACGTGTGCGTTTCGTACCTGAGCCGGATGGCTTGGGAACAAGCTCAGTCGTACTTTCAGATTCCGCAGGAGCTGGAGATTTTGCATTCCTTGACCTTGGCTTAGTCGATGAGGATGGTGGCTTAGATCTTGCAGTGGACCTGGGCTTCGATTGAGGGACCTGTTAAAAGTAAAGTCAATAAAAATAACAATGGGTTCAAGACCTTAATAATAATGAAACTCTATTGCGTACTTCCTGAGCCTTCTCAGCACTTTCTTCTGAAGGTACAACATCCGGTTCTTCCTTAGGAGCTCTCAACAATCTCGATCTTCCTCTCGTTTTCGTTGAAACTTCTGCCTCTGCCTCAGGTGGAACCTCCGTATCATCGACGGCGATGGCAGGGACCGCTGAGGACTCTTCAACTTCCATTGCCTGTGATTCGTGCGATACTGGTGTCTTCGGAAGAAGGCTGAAAGATTGTGGGTTTGGCTCATGGTTTTCTTCATGGCCCTCTTCGTAATGTGGAGCAGTGTAATCAGGGGAAGACGATGCCATGACAAAATCATGAGATGGTGTGGGCATGAAGACGTCGGCGCCTCCCTTAGAAGTTTCAGGTGCGATGCGCGAAAAATCAATTTTTTTCACACTTTCTCGAGGGGCCGTGCCTGTTAATTTGAAAATGGAATGTTGACTCTCCACTGGAGTAGCAGGCAGCCTAGCAGGCGTCACAATACTGCGGCGACGCTTCATATCCTCAACGGTTTCTCGCATACGCTCGAGCAGTCCATGAGTATCGAGAGAGTCATCGTCATCATCGACATGTGTAGTAGTAACCTTGGGCGTCGCTACTTTTGATTTACCCTTAGATAAATCTCTGTCCAAAAACGGAGACTCTGCATCTTCTTTATCAACTTCCGTGATAGAGAAGTCCAATGTACGACCTTTAGTGGGGGATGCAAACAAAGGTCGCCCAGGCGTCCGTGAACCCATTACAGATAGTCTCGATCCTGATGGTCCACCTATGCCGAGACCAGTAGGCGGCTTAGCGGGCGAGGGCCTGACCTTCGAAGGGCTCATTCCTGGGGCACCGTCCTTCCAGAATGAGTCCTCGCGAACCTCACGTACTGCACTTCGTCGGCGCTCTTGAATTGCTCTGCGTTCTTCTTCTGTGACCTTTTTTGTGCTAGTGCTTGGGAGTGGCGGAGGTTCCAGGTCGTGGTTAGGCGTAGGCGGTGGGTCCCTGGATCCCATGGCAGCAAGAGGCACGGCAGTGCTGGGAAGAGGAGGGACAACGAGATCTTTGACTCTCCACGGTTGTTGGATGACCACCCTGCGTGCTTCTCCTCCGCCGAGAGAGTACCTTCCTGGACCAGGGGCAGTGAGGGAATTAGTACCGTTAGAAGTAGTTTCATCGTTATCTGCAGTATCAGCCGATGGGAAAAGGTTCCTCCGGAGAGGTTGTCGTGCTTGAGGTTGAGGAGTCATAAAAGATCCCAAAGTTTTCCCGGATGGTATCTTCTGTTGCGGGAGAGCTGTAGGCATGCTGTCCTTCTCATCTTCATCTTCATCTTCTTCGTCGTTCTCGACGTCAGGTTCTGGAGTATTCTAGTGAGTAGTAACCATTAGTAATCAATCTTAATATTGCAAAACAGACAGAGCGTAGACATACTTTCTTTGGACTGAATGGCCAAGGAATAATGCGTTCAAGGCTCTTCCTCCAGAGAGGTTTATTCAAAGAGCTATTCTGATCTTCTCCGTCGGAATATTTGTCGCCTTCGTCTTCTCCCTCCTCCTGCTCGTCTTCATCGCTAACACTGCGCATTTCCACATCCTCCATTTCCACATCTTCATGGACGTATACGACACGGTTATCTTCACCTTCCTCGTCTGCCTCTCCACAGCCAACGACTGCACCCAAAACTTCCATCTCTTCTTCCTCTTCTTCCTTCTCTTTCTCGGCTCTCCAGACAGCTCGTTGTGCACTACGAATAAGTACGGCACGATGAAGAGCATTCCCTCCCCTTCGACGCGGTGTACGAGGAGGTTGTGGCTGAGCTTGTTGAGGTTGTGGAGCCACTAACGTCGGTGCCGCTTGCCGTTGAACGGGTGTGGGACTCGCAGCACGTTCCGTAGCCCTTTGAAAACGCGTAGGAGTGCCAGTATTATACACCGAAGGTGAAGGCAAGATCAAATGCAAAGGCACATCCTCAAGGATGACAAGGTCCCGATCTTCCTCAACTACGCGTGGGTGATTTGTGTGTACCAGCACAATGTGTTCTTCATTATTGTCTGGTCTCCCTCGTTCATTGTCGTTTTCATTTTGCTCATCTTCGTACATTTCTTCGTCGCTCTCTTCGTCATCTGCATGTACACCGAATTTCAAGGGTGAGACGGCTCTCGGTTTATGAGGGCTCTGACTTCGGCTTCTGTCAGCAGTTGCGTCACCGACGCTAAATATATTAGCCTTGATCGGGCTTTGGAGAATGCGTAGATTTTCTCGAGGATCTTTAGATGGACGCGGTGTGAAGACTTGAGCGGATTGGATCATTGAAAGGAGAAGTTTACGGTTTCGCTGAGCTAGAAGAAATATTATAATATTCATTTTAGCATGAAGCTGAGAAAGCTTGCCTGTTCCACGTACCAACAGGTGTGTTCAGTAGAACTTTGCGTATCTCTTTCGGAGGATAAGTGAAACGGAATCGTTTGCCTTGAATTTCGAATTCTGAGTTGTTCACCAAAGGAGTGATAGACTGTTGTGACTCTTGAGAGGCGTTATCGGATGCGGATGATGTATGTGGATAGATCCAGCACCCATCCACTAGGGCACCAGCCTTCCCTTGCACTACCATAAACGCCTTCATTTACGATTGAACAGCCGCTTCTTCGCTACAAATAATAAGGAGGTCATACCTTTCCATCCTCGTTGACTAGCCTGCAGTGTACTGGGTCTACTGCTGAGTAGTATAATCTCACATCGCAAGACGTTTCTCTCCCGAAGGTAAGATTGGCCGAATCAATTCCGAATGAAGTGATAACTTGTTGAGCGCTAGAGCTTGTGGCTCCACCCGGTGTTGAATTACTTGTTCCCGCGGTAGCATTGATATCAGGTCGCTTCTTGAGTAAGCTTAGGGTGCCATAACGTCCAACCTGGTCAAATCCTGTTGTGTCCATAGTCGACATGTTGTCTCATAAGTGGCGTAGGGTTGCTGAGAGGTGCTGGGGCTAGGGGGGTCAATCTCCTACGCTTATACTACACCACGGGGTGGCTTTTTCGGGAGGCGTAGTAAGAACTGGGCTGAAACTGCTAATGTTCGAGATGGATTACTGAGTTAAGGTCAATTTCAACAATCAAAAATCCGAACGCGTTGGGCCAATTATGCACGTGACCGTATAAGTAAGCTCTACGTGGGTCAGCAGGTCCCTGGGCATGATGTTGTTAACAGTTGCCGGCAAAGGTAACGGGCTCTTGGCACAGGGGTAGCGCGCACGCTTCGCATCAAGCAAATGCGTGAGGTCGTGGGTTCAATTCCCACAGTGTCCACTTTTTTGCTCTGAATTTCTATGCCTATGTATTCGTCATCGTGACGCGTATTTAAATAAGCCGAAATCATAGTGTACAAAAAATTATGTTTAAGGTGAAATAACTGTTGTAACTACTGTTGCTGTGATGTTTATTTGTTTTTGTAACACGGAAATCGAGCGTATGTAATCAATAAGCATGCCACTCCAGATGATCCAACCCAGCTGACCGTTGCGATTGAAATTTTCTGGTAAGTATAAACCGTGTCATTTAGGGGTGAGAGTTGAATCACATCCTAGTACGCACCCCAGCAACTTTTTGGTTCTTCCAGACTAACCGTCAAATACTGCGACGTTAGATGAACAGCGGTTCCTCCAACCGAAATAAAGAAATAAGGACAACCATTCTGGTTGAGTGCACCGGAGACTGTCAAGAGTGCCAAAAATGATAGTCCACAGGCAACAAGAAGAGGTCGTATCCAAGTACCAAAAAGGATGGCGGTAGATCGTACACCCATCTTTACGTCGTCTTTTATATCTTGACATGCATATATCGTATCTGTATTTAAATCAATACTAAGGCACCCTTGCAGGAAGCTCAATGCTATACCGTAAAGCATGGTCCAACTGAAGCATTCAACACATAAATTAGTAAAGTAACTAGAATGTGTTATGGCCTTGCTTACCACCAGCAACCACCAACTGCAGGTAAAACAACTCTGATATCAACCGAGTTTTTCGTCGCTGTCCAGGCAGTTATGTAACCAAAATTCATCGCGAGTCCGAGCCACGCTTGGGGCCAATGTGTACATCGCTTGAGAAGCGGATATATGAAGAATCTACGTAGATATCATTTAAAACACAAATATGCCCCAAAAAGATAAGTCCTACAGTGGGAAAAGTTGAAACATTGCAGTCCAAAGTCTGAGATGAAAAGTCGTCAACATATTATCACATAACCACAAATTCCAGGGGACGTACGCAAGATGCTGGGTAGTGGAATAGAAAAAGGTGACACCAATTGCATATTGGAAGAAAAGAAAGACTGTTGCACGGATTACTGATATACGGCCGCTTGGAAGGGGTCGATTTTGTGTACGTTCTGTTGCCTCGCAATTAACACGATTTAATGTTTAGAAAAAGGCAACAACGCCAGCATACCAACTCCAGCGTCCACACGCCGGTCAATGATATCATTCACGGTACATGCAGAGCTTCGTATAATGAAAGCCCCGAAAAGACATTTCAAAAGTTCTAACATGTAGACGTGTGGAGGAAGATGGTTACTTTTCGCAGCCATGGTAAGACCCCATGCTTAAGATATTGCAGCACGATAGTCAGTGGCGCACCATTCAAAGGAAGCAAACTACCACTCACCAAATGGCCAAAACATGAGGACGGCACCCGTTGGCTTGAGAAGTCAATAGCGTCAGAAAGAAAGCTCCTGGAAACAGGATAGAAAGGAAATTTATACCTTGTCGATCCTGATGAGCTCCAAGTAAGGCCTCGCATATTCGGGAAACAAGTTCAATGGAAAGGCAGGTACAGGACCTGTTGTCAGAGGCAAGAGAGAGGGCGAAGACATTTCGATCTTGTCGCACATAGTTATCCTTAGACGGTGAAGGAGAACAGTCCAGAAAACCCAGGGTGCCTCTCAAGTGACTAACGTCGACTTTAAGTATTTCTACAATTCACCACGTGTGGATGATGGGCATAATAGATCACCTTGTAAGCATATATCATTTTTCGTTTGGTCCTCGGCTAAGCCGTTGAAGCAAGAAAACTCACTTCACTCCAGGACGAGTATGGAGCCTCCCTGCATTGAGTTTTTGGGTTTATAAGAACAGAAAATCACACTTGTCCATCTAGGGAGAGAACCTTTCATCGACTACATTGGCAAAGGTGAGCTTTTGCTTATTGTCTCTAAGGAAACTCGTGCTAACCGATTTCCAGTTCATAAATTGGGATCTTCGGATGGAGTGCTTCAGATAAGATTAACCGGGTTATCATAATAGATGAAGTCAGTGGATTAAAAGAGGGAAACTTCACCAGCTCATGCAATAGATAGCCGGCGTTGTCTTAGCGGCCATTGTCAGTCACCGTCACTCCAAAAGCTCTATAGTCACTGCTTGACATTTATATTAGTAAAGCGTGCTGGCTAGTCATTATTCTCCATCGCGTCGAATATTTACCAAGAAGCCACTTGCATCGACCTAGATGAGCAGAACAGTGGAAGGAAATATGCGAAGCATGTCCGGAGAAGTCGGGGCCCATTATCACTGAGCATGCCTCAAAAATCGGATCTATCTTCATCATAGCACTTGTAGGTTCGAGAATGATCCTAAGCTTACAATTTGTTAAGGAGCGCCGTTCGATCGATTGCGCAAAAAAAGGAAGGCGTAATAGTATTGGCGATACCCCAAGACGAGACCCAGGAATTCAAAGCATGTTTGAATAACAGCAAGGAATCGAAAGACCAGATGCCTGAATGTCGAATAGGATTTGTCTCTGCGGGACACGATACACATTTTAGAATGGTATAGAAAAGTGACAAACAGCCGAATAGAAAGTATGGGTATGGCGATGCGTATAACTCGGACTTGATCTGCGATTGATGTTGCCCAACAAAGTTATATCGTGAAGGGGTACAATCACGTCTATAACTCTATTGGACTACTAATTGGACCCCATGAAGGCCGAGTCATGCGGACCACTTGCAGTTGTGCGATTTCCTGTCGATCCAATCCGCTCACGAAAATAAAGAACCTCTCGTGCAGGTTTGCAGGGGTTCTAAGAATCGGACATTGCCTGCTTGGATATCTCGTGCGAGTGTACTCCAAAACTCGGAAACTGCGAAATCAGGGCTACAAAATAAGCGAATGGAGTGATTGAGCTATATTCGTACCGCTGGATTAGTTTGAGCCCAAATTCCGAGGAAGATAAAAGTCCCAAGTAGGGGCAGTGCTCTGACAGCTCTGCATTTATGAGCCAGACGGACCAGATGTAATGCCGAATGTAGATTCGTGTCCAGGGACATCATAGTCGATTTAAGTGTATGTATAGTAGGATTTCCAGGATATTATGTATGAGTAACATCTCAATGCAAACTGAAAATGAATGAATATCATTAGGATAATGAAACACAGAAGAGACAAGTACAAAATAATAATCATGGAGCATCACCAAAATATTCTTCCACCAGGGCCTTTTTTCTCAAGGCTAATAGCACGCCTTCCATCTCGTCATGTGTTGGTAGTTTTGGAGGTAGCAGGTGTTCAACGTCAAGGAAGGGTATATATGATGCGGCAGCTTGGGCATGGAGTCTAGAAGCATCCGAATCTGCAGGTGCGGCGACTGTCGTAGATGCTGTAGGATTTGATGTAGTTTTTACTTTCTTTGAATCTTCGGCACTTGTGTCCATCCCAACCTCACCATCCTCAGACGTTGCTTTTCGTTTAGATGAAGAAATAACAGAGTTGGAGGGGTTAGATGCAGCAACTTGGGTGTTTGAAATTGGTCGAGGGATTTTGGGCGTTGGTGTATCTGGCGGAAGGCCAAGGGCTTCCCGGAGATTGAGGAAGGCCTCTTCCCAATCTATGGAGTAGTGAGATACATGTACTTGATAAATGCAGACAGTACTGACCTTCATCCTCGGCTTCCTGTTCGTACTCCAGCAGTTTACCATCAGCCTCATCTAGATCTCCATAATAAGCCGGTCCTTGGTTCATAAACTTTTTATAGTAGGCGAGAACTTGATTTTCCTCCTCTTCCTCATTTTTGCGGCTTTGAAATAGTTCACGGACACCAGGCAGATCTTTTGCACGCCCAAAATACCTATTTTAATTTCCATTAGGGTGCTACTGGCATATAAATCGTGACACGTACTTGTATCCCTTGGTACCTGGTACTTCTTTCCCATCGTCATCCAGCATGGCCACATTGCGTCTGTAATTTGCACCCCCCAATGCAACAATTTGGTTTTCCCAGTGCCGCTTTTCACGCATAAGTTTGTTGATTTCATCGTTAAGGTCGCGAACTTCGTAGTCAGTCAATCCCGCTAACAGTAATTATGAGTTATGAGGTCTGAACATGATGGGATATGCACGCACCATCTTGGATTTTTGAGACTTTTCTGCTTATCTCTCTTAAGATTTCTCCTCTCCATCGTTCACAGTCTCTCAAACTCTTGCAGGCACTGGCCATACGCGGCCTTCTGTCTGCCCGCGTCCCAAGGCCAAGCTCAGCCGCTTGAGCTTCCCTGAACCTGTAGAGCATAGACTGTGCTTTTTCCTCATTACGTGCCTGTAGTAAGATGTTAGAAAGATTTGTATAGTATACAAAACCCAAGCAAACATACCATTATGAACTATTATGAACTATCAGTTTTGGTATTGAACGAGACGCGCATAAACGTCGCGAGACTGGTTGTGCGACCTAGACAAGCAAGAACAAATAGGCGGTCTGTACCGGCAGCCACGGTCCACGGACGGCGCGTACCTCGCTTCTGCATTTTCAAAACATTCAGCGTACTATCTCTTCGATAAGAGCGTTTCGTCAAGATCTAGGACGCAGAAGAAGCGAATCTACGTGTTTTTGGACCGCACAGGTTGATCCCATCGGACGCCAACCTCGTTATCTAGAATTTATTTGACATCAAAAAGTTGTAATTGTGATCATGAACCCTACCAAGGAAGAGGCAGAAGAAGGCAAGCTTGGTGAAATTTCTGGCAATCCCTGACCAACGACTCTCTTCAAAAAGAACAGAGACATTTTGCAAACGTGATTACCGCGTTTAAAAATTATGCTCAATTCACGGTACTACCCCTTTCTATATTCTTCGTTATTGATCCTAATTGTATGATCTAGCTTTCTGCAAATAATCGACGTAGGAAAGATATATACACCTTACCAAAGGCTGATCAGGATCTCCTGGAAGCGCTGGGTTATAAGAAGAAAATCGACCAAGTCGATAATTACATTTTGGCCAATGCAGATTTCTTGGATCAAATAGTGAACGATCCGCAGATTTTTGGCCATGATTTGGGTGATGAAGATTCGCACTCAGAACATTCGCATTCTCATTCCCGCTCTCATGCACATACTCATGATTCTGGTATAATTGACTATGGATAAATCCTCGCAAAAACGCTGACTTGAAGCCAAGGTTCATCTCCTCAGTCTCATTCTCATGGTTCTCCGCAACGGAAAAAGCATAGGCCTACAGAATCTGATATGGACAAACTTCGAAGCACAATGAAGCAGCTGGTTCGTGACTGGAGTGAAGAGGTTGTTTTTGGACCATTAATTCTTGTCATCTCAGTTGCTGACCTTGGGTATCCAGGGCTTCCCAGAACGCGAAGCTTGCTACAAGCCAATGAAGGATGCACTTGTTAAACACTTCGAGAAACTTCCGCTTGAAGAAAGGTCTCTATTTTAATCCTCTCTGATCATCGTCCATCATCTTTGGCGTTTATACAATCGCTGTCAGACATAATATCCATGTTCTCGTACCAGGGTCTGGCCTTGGCAGGCTGTCTTTCGATGTAGCACAATTGGGTTTGTTATCCAATTATTCCTCGCAAAATTTCTTCGTGGCTGATCATGATAACCGTTTGCAGGATTCGCTTGTCAAGCCAACGAATTCTCTCACTACATGCTTCTGACGTCGTACTTCATTCTGAATAAGTTGGTGAACAGATAACGCGACTCATCTGTTGATTCTGAAGAATGCATCTTTTTCCAGGACTTCCGAGGTCAAACAGCACACGTTTTACCCATATGTACATTCGTTCTCGAATGCGCCCAATATGCAAGCTATAACCCAGGCTATCTCGATCCCTGATGTTAACCCTTCGAGCTTACCACCTGGGTCCAATTTCTCTTTGGTGGCTGGTACTCTACCTCTAGTAATAACTTATGACATCATTTCTAAATTTTATATGTGTTATCCAGGCGATTTCGAAGAAGTTTTCGGCGTTCCTGAACAAGCCGAGGAATGGGATGCAATTTTGACCTGCTTTTTCATAGATACGGTAAGAGATAAACCTGCACGTGAATTTCACGCACTTACCGACAGAGATCTCCAGGCAAAAAACATTATAAGTTACTTACGCATCCTTCATCGCATCTTAGCACCTGGAGGAGTGTGGATAAATCTGGGTATTTCTTTGTAATATCCCGGTGTGACCCCTATAATCAATTTCATACTAGGACCTCTTTTATGGCATTGGGAAAACAACAGTACGAACGATCCGTCCGTGGAACTCGATATGGAAGAATTAAAGACTCTTGCAAGGCAAATCGGTTTCGAGATATCGGTAAGTTTGTCTGATCATGCTTATACTTACCTTTTAATTCTTATTTTGTCAATCCCACAGAACGAAACTACGATTGACACCACTTACACTAACAACGCTCAAAGCATGCTCGGCTATGTTTATCATGCTGCATTCTGGACGGCCACGAAGATTGAATAAATGTCTTTCATAGAATTTTAAGAAATTTATCTCGTTCCGAAACGCCATAGTTGTACGTTGGGTGGATTTCCGTCATAATTCATTGGTACGCGTGAGATGATCGTTAAACGTCTTGGGTATCTACCGCAGGCGTAGAATTCTTTTCATTTCTTTCTTTCCCTTCCTTCCTCGTCTTCTCGCGGCTCCTGATCTCCTTCTTTTGGAGCCTCAATTTCTGACTCTCTTTAATTCCGAACCCATTCCTGAACACCATTTTCACTTCTTCCAAGCTCAACCCTGCAGTTTCAGGGAAGCAGAACAAAACGAAAAGCCATCCAAGAAGACAGAGTCCTGCGTAGAACCCAAAGGCTCCAGCAGGTGTAATTTTGGCCATAAGTGAGAGGTATGTCGAACCAATGAGCAGATTTCCTGCCCAATTTGTCGCCGTCGAAAGAGACGTGCCAATGCCTCGTACTTCATTTAAAAGTTCAAAAATAAGCTCAAAGATAAGATAGAAAGGCTAGAGCAAACCTTCAAGCGAAAAGAGTTCTCCTTGTTGCCACGGAACATTTCCTAGGCCAGTTGCGTATGATGCTACAAAGACAATCATAGATAGAAGCACAAGTGCAGACCATGCCCTTGAGTACTCCGTGCCGTCAATTAGGTTTCCTCCTGTTTTCTTAGTCATATCTTAGACCGGAAAAAAAAAGAATCAGGACCAGTCCACTTAAAATTGTTTTTCCTCGCTTACAGAAAAATGAAATACTCGCGAGTGTCAGACCGAAGATCATTCCAGGTGCACTCCAAATCATGATTCTTCTTCGTCCAATCTTATCAATCCATTTCAGGGCAACTAAAGTGAAGATGAAATTAGTTCCAGAGATGATGAGACCGACGGCTGTTGGTTGGTTAAAGCCGATCTCCTTGAATAGCGTGGCTGAATAGTACATGAGAGTGTTGAATCCGCAGAGTTGTTGGAAGGCTTGCATCCCGCAACCGACAACTACAACAGAGCCATCAGTGAACCGGATTAATTAAGCAACATTAAAAATCATACTCAAGGCTCGTCTGTTTACTGCGTTGAAAATCATCGAAGTGAATCGTTCAATGAACGTCGTCGTTTCTGTGATCTCAATGCTCCTTCGCACAGCCGCTTGAAGGACCCTAATCTATATTTCGGATCTCTGAGTTAACTGACGTCAACACAAAGATAGCCATGTTCTTTCACCTTCAAATCGACCTCTTCAGGTTTTGCAAAGGCGTAGATCTTGGTCATAATTTCATGGGCTGCCACTTTGTCTCCTCGTCGAAGAAGGATTCTCGCTGAAAAATTATTTTGTGTTTCACATATTTTGTTAGAACACTAGACATGTTGACTTACGGCTCTCGGGCAGGAAGAACAGAAATATAACTTGTAATCCAGCTGGTACAGCTCCTAAACCGACCATCCAACGCCAACCTCCATGCACATGGAAAAAGGCTGCTCCAATAGCATATGCAATAACCTGTCCTAGGGTGATCATGACGACACTAAATGTTTGGTTAATAAAGTAGGGACGTGTATAAGGGTGCAGAAACTGACTTTAAAACGACCATACGTCCACGCAGACGGGTGGGCGATAATTCTTGAATGTATAGAGGAGCAATGCATGCAGCTAAGCCAACACCGACACCAATCAAGAAGCGTCCTCCAATCTTTCGGATTTGTTAGTTATGAAAATGCATAATGCCTCGTTTTTGAAGTAACTGACCATGCTCCAAACAGTGTGGCAGACAGCCTGAGTGATAGTTCCTCCTATGAAAATTACGTCTGCAATTCCTAGCACGGGTCTACGACCTGTCCAATCGGAAAGAACACCTGCGGTCAATCCTCCTAATAAAGCACCCAGAGTCGTAGCCGACGTTATTAGTTCCTGTGATTGTTCAGAAAGCGGTTTACAAAATTGCGAAGGGAGGAATCCAAACTTTTTGTCCATTCGACAGAGCTTCAGGACCAAGATCTGACCCAATGGTCACCAATGCACCCGAAATAACACCAGTGTCATAACCTATTGAAACTATTGTCAAATATAACAATTAATCGACCGGCCTGATCACTCACCAAAGAGAAGGCCAGAGATAGTTGAGCACATAACTAGGATCCATACAAACCATGTTGTTCTCTCCTCTCCCTCAGCAATGACAGCAAGCTCGTTGATTTCTCCGGAATCGATATCGCGGACAACGTCCTTCAAAGAGGCCACATCGCTTGTACTTCTTTCCGCGAGTTTCTTCAGATCTGGTTCGTCAATTCTTTCTTCGTTAAGCATGATGTGATTATAGAGAGTAAGAGGTGGTAAACTCGATTGTGGAGGAAAGAAGCGATATGAAATGGACACGGATATGACGGGAATTCGTAATCAGGTCATAAGAACCCTGAAGAGTAGGTATGGAGCAGGAGAAGGGATCAAAAGCCAATAAATGGTCTATGTATACTGCATGGAAATTGGAATTGCAAAAATAACCGCGTATTCCACGTGAAGCAATATTGCCGGGGCCGCCAATTCCGCCCTTTGGATTAGCCATCCTATCCTCCGACTCCGACGAGCACTTGGCGACGTTAGCAACCGTAATCGTATAGAGGTCCCAGAGGAAAAGATCTATGCAGTTATGTTGTAGACTCAACTGCTTTCTGGGTGCGTCCCAGCTCACAAGACGGGGAGCGAGAAGAACGGGAGCATGCATGTAATGCATTGTTTTGACTCTTTCCCACTGTCACCATACAGAACCCAACCTAGGATGACAGTGAGGCAGGTCATGCGAGGAGAATTCTCCTCCTCCTAAACATTACTAGCGCAGTGCTGATTTATATAGCGTAGATAAATGCGTCCTAGTACAGACATCGTGGGTCCAGCGATGCTTAGGACCTAGGTCCGGTAAAGGAAAAGGATGCGGAGACTTGCTAGTTAGCGAGAAACTACGGAAATTGAGCAAAGCCCGTCTGGAGAAAAGTGTGGAAGAAAAGAAAGTCGAATTCGGGAATAACCGTCAACTTTCAAACGCGTGGTACGTTTTTAAAAGCCCACTTAGGATCAGGGCTTAGCGCTTATCCATACTAATCGCTATCCCACAATCAACCTTATAGCTAATGAGATTTCCCTAGGTTTCTACCTTATTTCGAGCGGATTGATTACCATTCAGTAGCTTTGGCAGGATGCGGCTCAACCGAGATGTCTATGTTTACTTTGCATCTTTCGTTTCATCTACAAAGGATCTCTTAGCTTTATGCTTGACCAGCAAAGAATTTTTGGAGTTGGCTTTCCCGGAGCTTGAATATCGGTCTATTCATTGCAAGCTGGACAACGACGCACTCTGGATTCAATTGGCGTCTAATCCAGTACAAGCTTCGAGGATCCGGTCTCTCGAGATCGGTTCTAAGAATATTTTGGTTCCCAAGTCACTGAATGCAAATGTCCCGCCTTTAGAAGATGGAAGAGCTTTGGACTCAGCTTTGAAATCTAATTCTGATTTTGATTTTTACCCTGATCGAATGGATGGCACTCGAAAGGCTGTCAAACAGTCTGAGTATCTCTTGGTACAAGCCATCAAGAAAATGTTAAATCTGGAAAGCTTTTTATGGGACTGGGAACCACCTTCAATCTATATAGGTGCAGAGGATGAGGGCACGGTTCACAAAGAGGATATATGGACTAGCCTTCGCGACTACACCTCGTTGAAAAGTCTTAAAGTCCTGGATTTCCCCGATTGTGTCAAAACACGCCCAATATTGGACAGTTCCGTGAGTCAAATATCAAAACCTTAACCAGCCAGTTATATAATTACGATTATCTGTCCAGATCTTTACTCTCAAGGATATGACATTTCTGGATTTAACGTTCTATTATGATCCCGAGAGACATCTAGATGGAGGAAATTATGCACAGTGGACAGGAAGCATTCTGAAGAACGGGAGGGTAAAGATCGACGGCATCAAAGCGGTAGCGAAACAATGTCCTCGCCTTGAGGTTAGTTGAATATGTTACGATTTATTTCAAGGACTAATTTTCTCATCAGAGCCTTTCTTTGGCAATCATTGACCGTCAATTTTACTACGAATTTGGCGGAAATCCATACACAAACCTTACCAGTGTACTCCAGGATGCCCACTGGCCAGAATTGACTCTGCTGAAGCTTCATGATATTACAATCGAAGACACCGTCATGACCAATTTCTTGCTCAAGCACAATAAATTGGAAACGCTTTCTGTCTTTTTGTCCGTCACCGACTTGCCCACGTTACCTTTCCACATATCATCACAGGTGGATCTCAGTCAAGGGAATTTTCTCCCCAACCTCAAAGACATTACATCAGATGCGAGACTCATGCGTCAAGTTCTACGGGCTCTAAAACAAACGTGTTTCCTCCAGTCCATCAACAGCATCGAGCCTCGGGATTGGGGTATAAATCATGAAGCATTTCTTGCCCCGCCTCGTGCGTTTATTCGTGAATCTGCCATAAACATAATTGATATACCCTTGATGACCCGTGAATCGGATGTTGCACTTCTTCCAAATGATCCGGACGATACAGAACCAGAATATATTCTACGCAGAATGCCTGATTTATGCTCTCTGGTCATAAGAAATATTAATCGCTCCGATGATCTCAATGATTTGCCCGATTTGACGCCGAATCTTGAAAACATCGAGTGCGATTGCATGCATCGATTCGTGCGTTTTTATATTCCTTTCGTGTCGCGTATGCCAAACTGAATATTTTACTTTGTAGTTTGACGGCAGTGGTTTCTCCTGTAGAAATATTCTGCCCACCTTGACGCGTTGGAAGAGGCTGAAGAGATTTACTGGAGTCTCTCTCTGGCCTCATGAGGAATTCGCCGGGGTAATTGATATCAATTCCGAACGTGTACTTACGGTTGCACAAGAAATCAAAGTAGCACTGCCGCTAATTGAGGAGATGACGTGGTGGGACGGGCACTTGATGAAGTTTAAGGTCGACGATGACGGCAAACTCTTCTTGGAAAAGGAACAGAATGAACCTGGAGAATATTGATTTTTTTGCTTTTGAATATATCTTTGACACTTCTTTGCATATTGTTGAAATTTTGAAACTACGAAGAAAAATATACGTATTGGGTTAATGGTTTGAAACATGAGAATTCGAATGAGGGCGAATGTATGCGGTAGTCAGTTAGATATTTAGGGAATGTAGACGACAAGCAACACGTTGACAACAAGTTTCTCCAGATCACCCTTGGACACGAAGAAGACCTTTTCGCGTCCTACACTGGGAGCGGGATTTTTGTAGTCCGTCAACAACGTAATGTTAGCGTCGGCAATCGGAACTCCTCCACTCTGCTGGACCCTCATCCTTATAGCGTCAGTATCATCCTGGCTGAAGCTTGGGTCGGGGAAGCTTCCAAAGGCTCCTCTCACTGGGTGGACTGTACCACGAGGTCCATTGATGCTGCCAAATGGTGTCCTTCCATAAGCTGGGCTGACCGTCTTCAACGGGTTGCTTCCTTGATCGTCATCGTCTCCAAAGGACTCCAGAGTCTTGTCGGCAGCCCAGACGTATCCGCCAGCCGTCCAATGAAGCTCTGGAGCGAGCTTGTGGAATTTAAATGCATCGAAAAGGAGAGCATCTGCTCCTTTGAGCTACGATGACCATTTGAATGGCGAAGATTTTTGCATTGAAATCAAGGGACATACCTGATTTATGAGAGTGTTTGCTGTTACTTCCGCAGGGTTGACGCCGTCGTAGTCGTAGTTCAAGTAGAAGCCAATGCTACGTCCACGAGACATGTTCAAGATTGGTGATAGAAGGTCGAAAAATTTGTCGCTCGGTGTGATCAGGGTATCTGCAATAGGAGAGGATGGGCCAAAAGACTTCATGAAGACGCCATATGAAATGGTCATCATGCATCCCGTTTGAAGAGGTTCAACTGCAAAAGAACAGTCTGACCGGAAAGCCACCCAGTCGATAGTTCCAGGTTTCCCTCCATTTCCAACGAATTTATCCTCCCTGCCTTCGGGGTCTCGAACGGAGATGGCACCACCTTGGTAGCGGACGGGAAGGGTGACAACTATTGTCGCAACCCTTTGGTCTTTACGCAACTGAGATGGAGAGTTGAATGAGATGTAACTACCGGCATTTATGACGTCTAATCCATCTCGGACAGCGGTGAGATGTTGGTTTGCAGGGAGGACTGGGAATAATGCATTGCGCACTGCATCGAGGATGGGATAATTGGATATTTCCAACGTCGCCACGAGAGGAAGAGTCGGCGGGTAGCAAATACCCTCCCTATCAGGTCCGTAATTATCGTACTCTGATATTGTACGGGGCCTAGGTCTACAAGCGGCCACAAGTACGTCAAATGCCTGAGGCGTGGAGTAGCTCAAATCAATCGGAAAGTCTAGGGAGTAAGTGATGCCAGGCTACGTAAAATTATTGGATGAGTTAATGAGTAGCGCCTCAGGAGATGATAATAGTCACCTTGCCTCTGAAAAATATGAGGAGTTGGGCAGGATCGACCGCGATACGTCCACTAACAGCAATCTGATGATCCTTTGCAGCGATCAGGGCAGAAACTTGTTCGCGATAGAGAACTTCGTCTCGGTATACCGGCTCTGGCTGGGCTGACGGAGGACGACCATAAGGATTAGGTGATTTGCTTCTCTTCTCGACTTGAAATCCAGATACACCAGGTGATCTATATGGATCGGCGGCGCCTGGTCCTGGACTAACTGGCGGCATGCTCACTGGGGATGAATAAGCATAGTAGGCCGTTGGGGCAGCGGAGTAGGGAGCTGGTGATGGTCCCCGACTCACAGGTCGACCGACGAGTACTGGATTATAGTATGGTGCTGGAGAAGGTGAAGGCCCTCTGCTGATCGGACGAGCAACAGGCGGAGCATTGTAATATGATTGGCCGCTGCCTGGTAAAGGCGATGCAGTTCGACCTAGAGGTACGTGAGGCTGAGGTGAATACATGGCAGTCTGGAAGTCTTTGTGGGCAAAAAGAACAAATCAGGCAGACTTCAGTCGAAGGACAGATGTAAAGCCTTTTGTATCGATGTTTAAAGCGCCTGCCATTTTCAGCCTTTGGATTCGAAAATTCCATATCGGTGCATGAAAGAATCCGACGAAGAGGCATGCCTTTGCAACGTGTTTAATTACACATCGATAGTGAATCGATAACATTGATCCTTTTGTGTCGAGTCCTTGACGTTTGGTAGAAAGGACATACGACCCGCATCACAAATTTACAAGTATTGAAATAGTTAGTTAAGCCATCAGTGAGCGATCCTGGATTCAAGTCTTGTACTCGTTTAATTATGACCTGGGCAGTTAAGATCAGAAGGGATGGTCAAGTAAAAGTGTAGGACTCACATGACACCTCTTTCGAGTCATCCTCGGGAATAGTAAATCTGAGTTGCTGGCGAGAGTCGCTAATACATAAATCCATGATGTGAAGTACACACAAAATATAACGAGCACCGAATCATATAATTTATTATCTATTATTAGACTAACCTTATTGATAAGACTGTTACAAGTACATAGGATTGACCAAGAGGATCTGGATGCGAATGATGTGATTGAGACGACGATGACGCGCTGGTATAAAGTATGTGGATGTGTTTGGAAAAGAGCGGCACAGCAAAAAGATTGCTAAAAAAAGTCCATCTTGTAATGCTAAAGGGAGAAGTTCATGGAGTCCCGATCATCTACCCATAATCGTGACCATTCAAGGCAAAGTCGGTATACATATGCTGGAATCACAGAATCAGAAGCAGTCCTATTCTGAGTCGCAAAGAAAACGCGTGCGTACCTTCCATGTCTAATGTTCTACCTATGGTTTGCTTCCAACGCTTTCCAGCGCGTGCTATTCTTCGTAAACGTTTGTCGCCTTCCACCGATCTCCGTTGCTCTAGTGAAAGATCTATTGATGTCGAATTAGCTGCAATTAAGGTCGACTTAGTGGCACCCGAGAAATATGCGTGGATGTTGTATATTTCCTGGTAAGTCGACGAAAGAGGGATGAAGTGGACCCTGCGCGATGGTAAGACAGATAAGAGACTGTGGCACATCTGTCAAGAGAAAGGCTCACCAGGGTTGTATCCAATCAGTAAAAAATTCTTCGTAGACGGTTGACTTTATTGGGACGCTATCGCTAGCGAGGAAGGACATAAAGCGTCCACTATAGCTCATCCCATCAAGGTCAACGAGGTACTTGTAAGCCCAATGACGGCCTAGCGGTACCGAGTCACCAAAACGATGATCGGCTTCAAGAGCCTTTTGACCGCCAGGATAGCTAGCCGCGGAGACAGCCTTTACAAATGCAGTGTCCATAATATCTGCGTTCAATGACGCAATGGGCACAGCGGCAGCCGACCAAAACGCACCAGATGTAGGCGGATCGGCAAAAGTGATTACTTTTGTAGCGTTGGATTTATCTGAAGCCATACGTAGGAACCTATGGCGCTGATACTGGGGTGCAAAGCCTGGCGGGTGGCTTCCGCCTCCAGTGGTAGCGCCACGCCAGAAGATCTTGTCGATTTTTTCTTCCCAAGCAACCTCCATGGGGTCGACTTCCTTGAGTTCAAGGTTCACGGAGTCCCACCCATAAGTGTAGCGCTTAGTGCTACCATAGTAGTAATGACTTGGGATGCGAATATCCATGAAACCTTTGGCTTTCGCTGGACTGAAAACCGGGTAAAGGACGGGGATAGATCGCCAATCCGAGAAGAAGTGACCTTGATTATAGTGAGCATACGGCGTTTTACAATAATCCTCGTTGACAGAGGTCTCCTTCACGAAGGAGAAATCGGAACCTGGAGTTACTTCTTTGGTGGCCAAGTGATTCTTCACTTGGATATTGCCCGAAGAACGAAGAGAGGAGAAAAGGCGGCGTGCAGAGCTATCTGGTGAGCATGTACGTCGCCAGGCTTCCCATACATTTCCATCGTCACCCCAGTCAGGCTTGAAGGGCCCACCAAGCATAGCGTTTGTACCCTCTGATTAAAACTTGAGAACCGAGAATAGGAATAGAAAGAAGTTCACACACCCGATGAGTCTTGCAATGTAAGATTTGGGTATTTACGATGTTCCCAAGGTACAAGTACGCGACCTTCTGCTTTCGCATTTATTGGAAAGTCCATGTCTGGTAACTTTTACGAAGTTTAGTAAGATAGTAGCAGCAATTTATGGCAGTTATATATACTTACAGAGGTCACAAATTTTCCAATCATACTCCTGAAACCACGAGCACGCGCACTGACTTCAGAATCGTGAAATCCAGGATTGACGTTGATGACCGTTGCTTCACCGGCTCGTATCCGCACCAAATCTATCGATGGTAGCTCACCGACTTGGGCAGACCTTCGTCGAATTTCTTCCCCTGACAATTCCCAGAAAGGTGCTAAATCCTCCATAAGACCATCGTATTCGTCGATCATTTTAACGTCGTATTTCTGAGCAAAAGCCCACCAGTCGTCAAATCCCTTCGGGGGTGCCCGCCTGTATCGTTTCTTGTATTCTTCGACGGCAGCTTTCAAGGTCTTGCTCTGTGACCCCAGCTTCTTCCTATATTTTGCCTCTGCCTCCTCCATAAGTGCAGGAATTGGATGCTCGTTGATGACGCTCCTTTTCTCGTCCTCTATGAAAGGCAGAATGCTGTTCGGTTTTGACATCCAGCTATCTTCATCTGCTTGCACGACTAGGTCTCGCTGTAGCCTTTTTCTCTGTTTTTGGCCATTGTGAAATCCTAATTGCATGAATAAGAAGAGAGCGCAAAATATGAAGACGTAGCCGGCATTTCGCCGAACAAACGTCCAGCATGATACTCGCTTCCTCGAAAGCATTGTGTCCAAAAGTTTGGTCCCCTTCTCTACGTGCTGGTCGTCACCAAGTAGAAGATGGTGGCGAAGGACGGTGGGAATTGGAAGAAATAAAGCCGTCAATGCTGGCTGCTGAAAGTTATGGTCACAAAACCTACGGCCGCGACAACACCACCATCATTTCCTGTTTGTGCCTATTTTGGACGTGTCTTGCACGTTAAATGTTGTGATGTTTCTTTGCAAATTTGCCGAATTCGATAAGCATACATCCAAGATCCTACATCGTGCAATTGACCCCTGACCCTGACTGGGCCAGATTCTCCCCCTTACTAAATGAGTCAGGACGAGGCTTGGGGCCAAATCCTACCTGCCACGCACTGATTATAGGCGGAAATCACTGTAAGTTGTTGAGGATACAGTTCGTTCTTACACTCCACACCTTTTGATATCGAATCTTACCCCTTGTACGTATGCATTATAATCATACTCGTATTCAAATGTGGAGTCATGGGCATGCATGAAAGATAGTGGAGCCTGGTATTACTGGCCTTTTTTCCGGCAAGTGCTCTTATTTGCATCATACTCGAGCATTCCTTACGGTACGGGGGGTCGCACTATGATCATATGAATTGCAAGGTTTGCGAAACCCGTTAAGAAAGTGGCACTCATATACTACTGCCTTGACCCTCAGTACTTCAGTGGTTAATGTATCGCTCAGACCCACAAAGTCTCATAAGGGGGTTTTAGTATAACTAGCAAGCATATTTTATGGTGAAAAGCAATTTAAATTCCAGGGCACGGGATTAAGAGGGAAAAATGTATGTCGGGATCCAGGAAACTATTGAATATTGACTCCTTTATTTAGAGTATCTATGATTGAGCTTTGGCTTACATTTAAGCCAAAATTCTCTCAAAACACTCGACTCATACAATTTTGAGAGAAGCTCGCTGAAACCTGAGCGCTTAAGATAGATCATCTCTCGGTTAGATCAACTACTAAGCTTATTGCCGGAGTAAGCGCCTTCGCAGCTTTCGTCAATTTGTTTTTATTGAGCTCTCTCAAAGACCTGAGTGTGTTTTGTATCTGAAATTTAGTTATGATGGTCAAAGTGTAAGTATGACGCAGACGTGCCCCCTTTTTCGTATTTCAGGACAGTAGCATAAATACAGCTCATAGTACGTGCTCCTAAAATCTGAAAGGTTGTCGGGCTCATATATAGGATCAAATGCTCTGGAGATGATACCCGGTACATTTTCCACCCTCGTTGCCAACAACCTTCTGCATCTTCAAAGCAGTGGATAACAAAAATAGAAACAAATGCCAAAACTCGCGGTACCTGGACTCATACTATATGAATATTTGAATTCTGAGGTGATGTACGTATAAGATGGACTGTCAGGATCTCAGAGAATAAAAATGTTCACGTTCAAAGTCCACTACTTTAGTATACAATATACATGAAAATAAAAATATTATTCACTACCTATTCTTCATAACAGAGTTCGAAGTTTAATATAAAAGTGGTGGAAAGAATAACATCCCTTTACCAGTGTACTGACCAGGCCTTAATGCCCAACCATCGACAGGCGGGGACGAGTGGAAGTGATCCAATTGCGTGTAAATATCTCTGCCAATCTCCTACGAAAGTCGATAAACCGCCGTTTAATGGCCTGCGGTACTGTGAGTAACTTTAGATAGACGTTTTGCTGCTTACTTACCTTCACCTCGCGCTTCCATGTCACCACATAGGGATCTGGAGTATCAAATCGGACTCTCATTGACTCGTATGTATACTCTTGAGAGATCGCTGGCTGCTGGCTTGATCTCAGGGAAAAAGAGGCGCTGAACTTCTTATACCGATCTGAAGTAAGGTTCGATGGAAGGTTGGGTACAGAAATTTGAAAACGGTTTTTGGGTGAACCCATTGCCTGAAAATCAAAATCAAAATGGGGCCGGCAGGTATATTGGATACTAGCATACAGATACAGGAGGCATACTAGTGTTCGGGGAAACAACTGGCGTCCACTGCGCACGATAATAATAAGCCTGTGGTGCAGGGCGACTTTCATGGGCCATGTACTACGAAGAATTTAGTAAAATATAAACGAGGTAAATAGCTGAATTAGACTCACCTCATTTGCATACATATAGCTCGCTGCCCCGCTGTATGGGTGGTTCATTATTTAGATAACAAAGGGTTTCCTGCCCAAAGAACGGAATGTTTTCGGTACTATGTTTGTCAAATTGGCTCAGGGATTCTGCCAGAAACCAGGTTCCCTGTTAATTAAAGAGGAAGAGAGACGTCCAAGGAAAGTAAAAAATACTGAAAAAGGAGGATACACCTTCGCCAGTACGGAAGGGCAATCCTGCTGGAGGTAGAAACGAGGGAAGGAATCCATGGGAAGCAGATCAATGGCTTCAAGTAGCTTCACGGTGTTCCAACTCGGGATAACCTTCCTGAGAGACCGTGGAGACCAGAACCCCTTGTGCTAAAATTGTATGTTTGAGGCTAGAATGATTTACTGATACGGAAGATCTGTTCGAACTTCGACTGGATGATCTTCCAATATATCGCTTTGACCTGTTTTTCTCATGTTACCATACGTTTTTGTCGTATGTTGCCATCTTCATTTTCGCATGGTTCTAAGTACATCGCATCAGGATACGGGAGGAGCTGCCAATATGCCAGTACACCTTCGAAAGTATGTATATCACCATCTCTCTGTACTTGGGTCACCACTGGTGACAGAGGCAGCACATGATAGGTTGATGAAAAAATGATGGTGTGACATCCGACTCGACAAGGCATCGAACTTGGATAAGGTAAATATAAGACGGAAATAAACAGGCAAATCAGCGGAGTTGAAAAAGTAATAACGAAAATTCTGGACGCAAATTCGTGTAACTGGAAGTCCGTATTACACGGGCGCTACGCAACCAGGAGGGAGGACCGGCGGATTGACAAGACTTGGGATTTCCAAACGACCATGGTAAGTCGTGCATGCCTGCAACTTGCGTGAACCCCATATCTCTTTGACCTTTGGAAGCACAGAGCGATGATTAACGACCAGATCGACGTTGGGAACGGGCATAGGCCCTTGTTGTGCCGTGTTGAAAATACCAGGGTAAGAAGCGTTCAAAAATGTTTCACTAAGAGGGGGATTTTCCAATGTGCGCATGACATCCCCAGTCTTCTCGGCGACAAAGCTGAACACATTTGCGCCGACGTCGTAGCGACCCAGGGTATGAAGATTCCAATTGGCCTCGACTGTGGCTATTTCTGAGTAATGGGTGTAGAACCATGTATCTTGAGTCCCAACAAGGTGCTTTGGGACCGCGGTTCCCAGCAAGAGCGTGTCGACGCGGTTTTGTTCGCCATCGCTGCCGTTTTCATCAAAGGCTAAGTAGTATAGGGCATCAGGCAAGCGTTTCAAGGTTTCAGAAGAGCTGTAGCATACTCAAGACAATGAGTGTTTTTTCTCCGTTAAAATTATGGTTCTTTAGCAATGGCATCAAAAAGCCCTTTGCCCATGCCCCAGCGAAGCTGATATTCGTGTCGTGACCATCGTCCGCTATATGCCATTGACATATTAAGTATTCAGTTTACGATGCAGAAACTTCATGAGAAACCTACTCATGTTCGGGGTGATAAACATCCATTGGGGAAGGTTGTTCTCGGCGACATCCTTCTCGAAGAGAGTGAAGTTTTTAATGTTAGCACTTCGAGTCGTGCTATTTGCCACGGAGTCAAAAATAATCAAAGGACTGATTTAAACGATAGACATTAGAAACAATTGAATGGGAGTATTTGAAAAGACTCACTTATGCTTTCGGACATAATCATTCGCACCTGATGGGGCGAGGAATTGGAAACCTTGGAAGCCAGATGACGGCATGCCTTCCTGATACTCCCCCCAAGAAATCCCCTTTTCCTCTAGCAAGTCCACGATAGTAGATACATTTTCGGGGACCTGGTTGAGATTGTCGTTCTGCATCCCAAAATACTCGCCACCAACAGTTGATATATAATTGGGCTCCGAAGGATGTGTAACAGCGAAGTAATTTGTCAGTTGAATCCCTTGTTTTGTCAAGGCAGAAAAATTAGCTATTCAAAATGCTCTCATGAGTATCTGGAGAATATGAAGGAAATAAGTTTCAGGCTCACGATCAGCAGCAGCTCCAGCGAAATCTGTGTTTTCCAACCAAATACTAACATAACGATCGAATACCAGTCCTGGTACTATCTTGTGTTTTGTACCCCTTTTTGAGGAAAAATCAGAATAAAAGACAAACAGTAGAAAAATTTGCATAAAACTCACTTCGATGAATGGGGTAACGAATGGTATGCTAGACTTGCACCGGCACTTATTGCAAGAGCGAGGGGAATAAGGAATGCGACAATCATGTTGGGCGCTAACCTGCTTTTACCACCGCGAGACGACACGCGGAAGATGTTGAAGACCAAAGACGGTTCAAATGCAGGCGTCCTTTTATGATTTCTGACAAAAGGTCAACAAATTTCTCTCCGACGAACGTGCGCCCACTGTTCAAGTCTTAGCGCAGATAATCCTTCGAAACCATGTGGAAGTTAGCCTGTAACAGTAAAAGGTTACATTCGGAATCAGGGGACATACAATTTTGTAGTTGTCGCCTTATTATTTTAAGACGCAGCTGAAAATAAGACGGGCCTGCAGGCCGGTCCAGCTTTAAAACAAAACGTGTTAGTCGATGTACCATATGAGTAAAGTCGAACGGGTTCAGGGAAATATTCAGGTGACATGACAATGGGAAAGTGGTGAGTGTCATTGCCGCCGTTTGTCTCACGAATCAAACGTTCTGCAGCACAGTCCGTTCCACCATAGGCACATTAACCCCACTTCACGAAGTGGTTCCCATGCAAATACATTGAGTAGCGTCATGAAAAAATACATTGATTAATAGATAGTAATGAAAGGGGATCGAAATGGAATATACAGTTACATTCTTGCGGAGGTGGGTATTGACAATGCGTGCTTGTGATATAGTGGATGATGGTTGACCAAAAAGATAAGGAATCAGAGGATACAGAAAGGAAAGTACAGATGATGCCCCATTTGGCTGTGAGATATGTGAATGGGGAAGGAAACCATGAAAATATCTGTTTATCGCAGGTCAACAATTTCTAATGCGGCATCCTTCATTTGCACGTGACCTTTATCAGCATCCTAAGAAGACTTGGGTCAAACCTCTGCGGACCGAATCTGAGAGGACTAAACACTAACAGTATATATTGGTTCATCTGGATGCGGGTGGAAAGCTTCTTTGGCATCGCAGTTAAGTACAATATTCAGACCTGGGGGATCAGTCAGTCGGAAAATACCGAAGCTGCGAACAGGTGTGAAAAACAAAGTGACATGTTTATGAGATTAGGACGAACTTTGGATTTGACTTGGGAGCACAAACAACCGCGAACGACTCCGGTAGCATGCGTTGGAACCCAGAGTGAGTATGAAGATCTACAGAGGACATAAAGCACGATTGTGACGGATGGGTATGTATCTACATGAAAGCATCGTCAGAATTGTCGAGATTAACAGAGATTATATCACAAACCCAGCCAAGAGTGATTAAGCTCCTTTCTTCTGTAAACTGTAGAACCAATTCTTCTTCATCCATCGTGCAAGTATCACTTGTAGAATGCTGCTTGGGGATGAGTAACGTCGTTACTGAATACCTGGTTCCTTTGTCCTTTCCCAGTAGTAGCCCGCAAGTTTCTTTATTCATTTCTGTATTTACTTTAGCAATTGCAAGGAAACGGGGCAAGCACTCTCGCGGGAGGCTGACCACTTTCAATGGTACATTTGGATCGAAAATGGCGTTTGGTGGCTTTGGCAAGCGTGCAACTTCGGAGGCTGGCGGAGGTAAAGCAGGAGGCCCTGGAGGAAGAGGTCGAGGGTGTCCGTTATTATGCGAGTTAGAATATGGATAAGGGGCGTGAGCTGGAGCAGAATAGACTGTGCCTCCCGAATACAATGAACCATTGCTTCCATCGTTAAGATTCAATCCAAAAAGCATCGAGTTCGGACCATGATGTCTGTCTCCGGGATCCATAAACATCGAGTTAAGTGATGGAAAATAACCTTGAGTTCTTTGGTGCGGAGACATTAATGCAGGATAACGAATCGACCCAGCATTTGGGACAGGTGAGGTCGTGGTTATAGGCGGAGGATACATAGGACTGCGCAGAAAGGTTAACCACTATGTCTGACGAATAAAAAAGCTGCGCCTGCTCGCACTGACTTACCTTCGAATATTCCGAGCGGGTGTCCTCGCTTCCACGGCCCGTGGTTTATGCAATTTTCTATAATCATAATGAATGGACTCCGAGTCTGTCGAATCACCTTCACTCGGGCTTTCCAGGGGCATGATCCTTGTCGCAGCAGCTATATGAGGATTAGACTGAACCGAAGGGCCAGCACTGCGCGCTTGCACTGTAGGATATTCAATACGGGTAGGTGTGTGGAAATAAACAGACGAAGGTGTAGTAGTAGCTGAAGAGGCTGAGTAATTTGGGAACATAGGAGATGCTGAAGAAAACGAAGCGATTGAAGGTGAAGGAGCTGAAACCGGTGGTGGAGGGGGGGCATTCTGTCGAGTGAAACGAGCAGCATCTTCTGCTCTCTGTTGCTGCTGCGCAATTGCTTCTCGTTCCTGTTGCTTTTTAATATCCTCAATACGCCGTTTCTCCGCTTCTTCATGTAGTCGGGCTTGTTCTTTCTGTTGGTGACGCAAAAGTTCGTCTGATGGGCGTCCATCGGATATTACCACAGTACTTTGTGATCCAATTCCGTTATTTTGCATAGGTGTCCTCGAAAAGGTATAGTCAGGGGCCATGGGCTGCCTGGGAGAAGCTGCAACATTCTGTGCAGCAACTTCTCTACGACGAGCATTTTCTGCTTCTTCTGCAGCGTACAACTGTTGTCGTTGTAATTTCCACTTTGCCGCTTCCTCTGCCGCCAGTCGTTGTTGCTCTCTTTCCTGCCGTGCTAGTTCTCCTTCCCGCTGAGCTTCAGTCGGAATTGTCTGGGTTCGGGCATTTGGCGTCCTTTCGTGATCGGCTTCGTCAGGATGTTTTTGAAGCCATTTATCGTACCTATCTACTATTTTGACTTTTAAGTCAGATAGATTGTCGAGGATATCTTGCCCGTTCTGTGGAAATGTGGCGTTAATACATTGAAGTGGTAATTCCAAGAAATCAAATGTGATTAATCACTGGAAACACTAACTGAGATGTAAGTGGAGGATAGCGTAACGCACCAAGGCTAAATTATGTCTTTGGTTTGCATTCAAGACGGTATTGTATTCCCTGTGTAAAGGCAACTTTTCCAATACTAGAGTCGCTGCTCGGGCGAGTTCAACGAAGGCGCTTTCTAGGTCCCCCCTCTTTGCGCACTCCTTTCCTTCACGACGATATCTTTCCGCAACTCGGAGATAGTGTTTGAATTCTTTGCTATCGTCCCATAAATCAAGCATCGCCTTATCTGCCAGTTCCGCTATCGACGCTGGACGCTTAGGAATGCCATTTTTTGCAGGATCGCGAGGCGCTGTCGGTTGACTCATTTATAGAAAGATAGGGTGGTAAAAGGCAAGCACTCTCGAAGGAGACTTGAAGTAGTGGGTATTAGGAAGAATTAGAAATAGTACATCGACTCCTTTATCAACGGACGGCAGTGCAACACAGGGAGTGCGCAGTGAACCACGTGCGTTTCCGATATTAAATAATTAAAGCACCATTTTCAATTAACTCTTCGGCTGTTCCGGCTGCGGGCTTATGTGGCTTTATATTTTCAAAGTATTCAATCTCCGCTAAGACATCGCAAATGTTTGACGGCAATCACTGCTTTGTCCTTATCTGTAGTTAGCTTTAAACTCCGCGCAAACTGTGGGAAAGGTGGGAAATTGGGACGACGTGGTTGGTCGCTGTTCAGCCCAGCGAGCAGCACCTCTTTTCTTTTTATTCAAGCCCTTTGTCTCTCTGCGGGCTCGCAGCCCCCTTTTACGAACGCCCCTATCACTATCTAACCTCCACCTATCACGGTGTCGACATGCTGCGACTTGTATCTAGCGTGTCACGGCCTACTTCAACGGGATTACTCGGAAAGGTCGTAGCCTCAACGCACTCGCCACACTGCAGTTCGTCTCTTCAAGATAGCTCTAGAAGTATTATGGGCTCAGAACATCATTTTAAACCAGGTCGCAAGTCGTTCTCGTCCACATCTAGTCGCGGGGCCGACATTACCCTCACAGTCGACGGGAAGGAAGTCACTGTACCGCAGGGTACGGGTCTATCAGTTTCATTGGGAGGCGTATGAGGTAATAACTAGTATTTGCGCGTCAGGTTCGGCATTAATCCAAGCATGTGAAGCCGCCGGGGCAACAATACCTAGGTAAGTAGTCGAGCTGTACATTGAACCAATTTTTGCTGATTAGAGTATACTTTAGGTTTTGTTACCATGATAGGTCAGTTGCATACGTCTCGTTTTACCAACGAATTCCTCAGAATACTGATACTATATGTCTTCAAGACTGGCTATTGCGGGTAACTGTCGGTGAGTGCTTCGGCGAGGGCATAATCTGGTTGTCTAATCATTGGTGGTTAGTATGTGTTTGGTTGAAGTTGAACGTTCCCCCAAGCCGGTAGCTTCCTGGTACGTTTGCTTGGTTATCTAGCTATATGCTTCTTTAAAAAGCATCCCAGCGCCATGCCCGCTATGCCAGGATCGAAAGTCTTTACCAACACTCCTCTCGTTCATGAAGCAAGGTATGACATTATTTTCTTTCTGCGGCGTTTTAGATCTCCGAGTAGTGCCTTCTTTGGCTGACTGGTGATTCAGAGAAGGCGTCATGGAATTTCTACTCGCCAATCATCCCCTCGACTGCCCTGTTTGCGACCAGGGTGGTGAGTGTGATCTTCAAGACCAGTCAATGCGGTACGGATCTGACCGTACACGATTCCATGAAATCACTGGAAAGCGCGCCGTTGAGAATAAGAACCTTGGTCCTCTTGTGAAGACTTCAATGAATCGATGCATTCAGTGCACGCGCTGTGTTCGTTTTGCGAACGAAGTAGCAGGAGTTGAGGAGTTCGGAACAACGGGTCGCGGGAACGATATGCAGATTGGAACATACGTGGAGAAGACAATGGACTCAGAGCTCTCTGGCAACATTGTCGATTTGTGTCCTGTCGGTGCATTGACTAGCAAGCCATACGCCTACCATGCTCGCCCTTGGGAATTGAAGAACACCGAGTCAGTGGATGTCATGGACGCTGTTGGTTCAAATATTAGAATCGATTCGCGAGGCGTTCAGGTCATGCGCATACAGCCAAAGACCAACGACGACGTGAACGAAGAATGGATTAGCGACAAGACACGATATGCTTACGATGGTCTCAAATTCCAACGTTTAACGACACCTTTGATCAAGAAAGGTGACAGGTTTGTCGCTGCTTCATGGGAAGAGGCGTTCAGCACTATTGCGAACGCGCTTGCTGCATCAGGTGCTAAAGGCGACGAAATTCAAGCTGTGGCTGGCCACTTGGCAGATACCGAGTCAATGGTAGTTCTCAAGGACCTTGTTAACCGTCTCGGATCCGATAACCTTGCTCTAGATCAACCTGGAGGGTATGAACCTCCTGTACATGGTGTCGATGTTCGTTCAAATTATTTGTTCAACTCAACGATCCCTGGAGTGGAAGAAGCCGATGCAATTCTTCTTGTAGGAACCAATCCCAGACATGAGGCTGCAGTTTTGAATTCTCGCATTCGCAAGAGCTGGTTGCATACTGGTCTCGAGGTTGGTTTGATTGGCGAACGGGCAGATACCACCTACGGTTATGATTTCATTGGTGAAGATGCTAAGGCGCTTAGCAACTTTATTGCTGGCAAGGGTCCTTTCGCGGCAAAGTTCAAGAATGCTAAAAAACCCATGATTATTGTCGGAAGCGCATTATCCGAGCATCCCGATGGTAAGGCTATATACCACGAACTCGCCAACTTTGTCGAGAAGAACAAAGATCGACTAGTGACGCCGGAATGGAATGGTTATAGCATTCTGCAACGGGTAAGATGATGAGCTCGTCATCCCTTCCTGTCATTCTCATTCAGATTCTGTAGGTGGTTTCTCGTCCTGCCGCTTATGAAATCGGTTTCGTCGCCTCTGCTAAAGCCTCAAAAACGAAACCCAAGTTTGTCTACCTACTAAATGCAGATGAAGTAGACCCCAAATCACTTCCTCAAGACGCCTTTGTAGTTTACCAAGGCCATCATGGTGACCTTGGTGCTCAACTTGCCGATATTTGCCTTCCAGGATCAGCATATACTGAGAAAGGCACAACATGGGTTAACACTGAGGGCAGAGCACAGATGGGTCGTGCAGCCGTCAGCTCACCAGGAGCATCGAGGGAGGATTGGAAGATTATTCGGTTCGTACAATGATTCGTATCTTGACAGCCATTTTAACTGAATATTATTCTTTTGCAGTGCACTGTCGGAAGTAATTGGTACTCCTCTGCCTTATGACCATATTGTCGAAGTACGCGACCGCATGTGGGAAATCTCTCCTTCACTCGTGCAGTATGATGTCGCCGAGCCCACTTCTACGGAAGTTGCTCTTACTGGCTTAAAGACTTTATCATTACAAACATCCGGCGCAAAGGCAACCGGCGCTCCTCTTCGAAAACCCATTACCAACTTCTACCAAACTGATCCTATATCTAGAGCGTGAGTAAATTTATTATCTTATTTCAGGCTTCTCTAAGCAGGGAAATTATAGGTCCGTGACGATGGCCCAGTGCACAAAAGCGTTTGTCAAGGGTGAAAATTATGGCTTTGGCGATGTTGGCAAAGCCCCGCAATCTGCTTTCGCCTGAACTTCCTGTATTTAGAGAAATCATGAGTCTAAAAGTCGCATTTATTTTCCTTAATCAATTTTTATCAAGGTATCCAATTGTGCTCAACTCATCAGTGAATTATAATTACGAAGGTATGGCGAGTAGATGGAGAGGTTGAGAGATGATGCAAGTTAATTTACTACATACATATCTTGTAGCGCACAAACTAATCTGAATGTGCTTCTTTACTAATTCTGCCTGTCACTTTTCTGAAGGCATACGTTATCCCAGAATACGATCTCACTCGCGCCAAATACGTTAAAAAAAATACAAGAAATATCTGGGATATATAGTTGCATTGGGTTGGGGCTGGAAGAAGATATAAAAATACTCACATTCAACACGATATATCCACAGAAAATTCCAAAATCACGCCAATGATGACGATAATATATATGGAAAGATGTCCCCAGCCATTCGTTTGTTGTGCTGTACGGACAGAATAGACATCCGGAAGATGCTTGAGGGTTCGTAAGGTACCCGCCACGGCTCGAGATGAATTGAGACATATACGAATCACAAGTTTGACCGGAGGGTGGCTGGAGAGTCAGTAACTCCTTGTCAGAGCATTGGATTGGCTGATTCCCCATGACTGTGTTGTTCCGGACAATCAGATGTACGTCTAGCAAAGGATGAAGAGAAAAGGCGAACCTTGGCCAACAATAGCTTCAATCAAATACGTGAAGGGGGTCACATAATACATCCACCGCCACCATCCAAGCTGACCATATGGTTGCAATACTCCTTCGCTAGAGAAAGAGTAAGACGCCTGGGTCATCTAGGATTTGAACCAGACCAACTCACAATATGAATACAAACGTGAACAGGAAAGAATACATGAGTCCGGCAATTTCTGCCGAAGGACACAACGACGCAACCGACAGGGCGATAGAGGTGTAGTATATCGGGAATGCGACGCCATACATGAGGTAGGTAAAGGCTCCTCTTGAATTATCGAAGCCGACAGTCCAATACCAGCAGAAAAAGAACAAGGTAGCACCGATGATATTCCAAGGGACCTCTAGCAAAATCTGCGAAGTGCAGAGTGCCGACCAATGGTACATTCTGCTGGATCGCTCTCGGATTTCATACACGTTCCTCATCTGACAAACAATATGAATGAATGTCAAAGATGAAACGAAAATACTGCAAAATTTTACATTTATGTATGGAACATGAAGTTGATTTCCAAGGGGTGCGCTCTAAATAATTTATCAGTAAAAGAAAATGAAGTAACTATCTATTTGCGAACCAATATTGTGCCCATGAATATAGCCTACGTAGGCGAAGTTCTTTAAATTCAACTCGTCACACGAACTGAGGTCTGCGACTTACAAAAAGTTTGTTTTGATTGTCTTGAATCGTATCTTTGGATTTAAAGAACGTGAAGCCAATGAAAAGACCTCCTATGATGTTCAAAGAGATCTTTGACATGAGGTACGTTGGGTTACGCCAGAATGCTAGATTTTGGCGCTTAATAAGTACCCAGGCCTGGAAGGCCCAAGGAGTAGCAAATTGTGTGTGAACCGTAGCTGAAACCGGAGGATGTTTTTTCCCTTCTTCGTGGATCTTTTTTAGGTCTCCTTCCAGTTTATTATGTTCCTCGGCCTTTAGCCAAACATCATGCCAGTCTCTATCACTAACGGCAGTAGCTCCGGCACCTATAACATCTAGCATATATTCCGCTCTGAACCAAAAAAAAAAGTTAATAACGATCAGGTCATCGAGAAAATGATAAAATACGCACGGATTTTCTCCTTCTCTGCATTTACGAGCACCCCCAGTCTCGAAGTAATCGATTATGGTTTGCGCATTCTTTCCGACATCGCCAAAATAGACGGTTTGCCCCCCTTTGCGCAATAGCAACAACCTATCAAAAACCTAGTCAAATGCGAGCATATGAGACAAGCGAACGATAACATCAATCTATCGTTTATAACGTACGGAGAATAATTCGGCTGAAGGCTGGACAAAAATTAGGGGAAATCAGAATATATTTAGAGATGGGATGTACCTGGTGGATTCTGCATGAGTTTTGCATTTTGCATTGCTTTCATCAGAGGAAGCGACATTGGAAAGAATATCGAATAACTCACGTGCATAAAATAGCTTGGCCATTGTCTGCCAGAGTGCGAAGAAAAGCCATAATTGCCCATGCACTTTGTGAATCCAGACCAGACGTAGGTTCATCGAGAAATAGCAATAATTGAGGCTAAGCAAACAGTTTAATAATATAATTTTAGGAATAAACATAAACCTGAGCAAGACCGACTTGCCTTGGCAGCCAACTCCACACCGATTGTCGTCCTTTTTCGTTGTTCAACGCCCAAAGAACCAACGATGGCATCTGCAAAGGCTTCAAGCCCGCACATCGACAAACACTTATCCGCACTAAGTGCTTCCGGTTAACGTTGTATCGGCCACTTAAAACAAAAGACCCACTAATCATCTTTTTCTGACACCGGCACGGATGAAGGTTGGCGTAAACGAGCAGAGAATCTCAATGCTTCCCTGACGGTTGTTGTTGGTACGTGCGTGTCCATTTGTTGGCAATAACCAGTTTGAGCTTGGAAATCAACAGGAAGGGCCTGGCCATTGAAAAATCGGTCACCAGTCATGTTGCCCGCCTCGATTCGTTCAGACAGGGCGTTGAGCAAAGTGGTCTAAAAAAAAGGATATTATATCGCTATCACAACTTTGTTGCCAATAATATGCACCTTTCCAGCACCGGACTCTCCCATCAATGCGGTTAGTTTTCCGGGCGAAACAAAACCGGAGACATCATCCAGCAGGAGACGATTTCCTCCGGCGACTGACACAGTATAGTTAATGTGTTGCCAGGAGAATGTGTTTACCATCTTTGGTTGATTTTCCGATGCTTCTACTTCTTTTTTTGGAGATCGATCGTCCTTTTGGGAGGTCGAAGAAGTACTATCGGCCTCTGCTTTTTCACTGTCTACCGCTGCTTCTGCTTCCTTAACGAGATTTGCCTTGGAACCTTGCTTAAATAATAGAACCGAGGCCTCGCCAGCTTGCCCAGAAGTTAGCTCAGTGAAAATGAGGAGACAAAGCAAGAAGAAGATCATAAAGGCAATCAGGATGCCGAAATTCTGCATTTCGTTGAGCTAACGTGGCATACAGAGGAAATATCACTTACTCGCCAAAGATGGCTGTAGGAATAGCCAAACGACAAGGAAAGATATCTCAAGCCGTTCACAGAGGCTTGCCCAGGCTCTGAACCGACGACGGTACATACTTGATTACTGAGCGAAATCCCTGCGTATCCTGGCCCAGAAGGTACAAGTGTAGAGCAGGTACCGTCCACAGTATGAAACTCGTTGACCATGAGTCCCTCGAAGGCATAGAAAATCGGCTTGACGAATCATTTTGAAGTGAGTGAGTGGAATTATCCTGAAACTAATGGAAACGCACATTAATGTATGAAATCCAACGTAACGCGCCTATCATGCTCGGTCGCGGGATCTGATAACCAGTGTACAGTGATAGAGCCAAAATAAGAATACCAGCTACAGCTTGCGCCGGTGCTTCTGCGGGGAAGGCAGAAGCCAATCCTCTAAAGAAGGCTTTCATGGCCAACCCCACAACAAGGATAAAAACGAAGAACGTGCTGTTTGAGATAAGTGACAATTTGGACTAATAGATGATAAACAGCTTACAAAAACTGGGCAGCGGATTGTTGAAGTTTAACAACAAAATATAGGATGACTCCGAAAAGAATGACTGTAATCAGCGTGAAAGGGATATCCACCAAGGTCATAGCCAGAGCTTCAACCATGGGATGATACATGGCTGCATTCCGATGGCGAAGAACTATCGGCCGTTGAGCGAAAAGACCAGGAATTTCTGACATGCTAAATAAAGCTGGAAGAAAAACAGCACTAGAAATGTCAAGGTTAGCAGCAAGAATGTTGAATCAGTGCAATCACCCACAAGAAGATGACACCACCACGAGAAAAATAGGCAGAAGTATCTTCAGGTATCTTTAAGAACGTTGTTCCTATGATGACAGCTTGCAATGTAAAGGATCTAAAGAGAGGGTTGGGTTAGGACACAGGATATCGAACAGAACCGAAACACGGACATTGTCGACAAAGCTTGTGACGTGAAATTTCCCTTCATAATCTGACCACGGCGAAGCATAACGATGCGCACTTGCATAAATATAGAAATCATATAAGGACTCTGAACAAAATAGAAGCAGAATCAGGATACGAAACAAGAATATGACTTTCTGACAGACCTTGCGCCTAGTATGTTGAGCATGATCTTGCTTAGCGCTCGTTTTATAATGCTGAGCCATTTCATCCTTATCCACATTATCTTTTTTATAACTCGCGATATCTTCTCTATTCCTCTTCATAGTTTCAGATCGTCTGTAGCAATCTTCGAACTCCGCCGCCGTCCGAGGAATGGGTTTTGCTTTCCCTTCGTTTTTGGTATCGTTTTCTTGACCAGTAGCTCTTCTTCCAATCGGATCCGTGACAGAAACAAGGAAGTCGGGCGTCGTCTGTCTATTCGCAGGAACATAGCCGATATCGATAAAGTATTGCCTTGCTTGATTGGTAGGACCGAAATAAACCATTTTCCCTTCATAGATGAGGCAGACTTTGTCGAAAATCTCGAAAAGAGATTCGCCTGCCTGGTAGATGGATACAATCGTCGTGTTCTTCACGAGATCGGTGGCGATGCGAAGAGCGCGAACATATTCCAGGGCCGTGCTGGAATCCAAGCCTCGTGTGGAGCTCCGGAACACAGTATTAGACGTAACCCAAAATCCTAGGGTAAAGCGAAGCTTACTTATCCCAGGAAGTTACTAGACTTCTTGTAGCAAGGTTCTCGCTGATACTGCATATGTCGGTCATTAGTTATTTTGATGATTACCACAGTGAACTCTAGCTCACGAAACACGCTTTTTCTCCCCACCACTTACTCCACGAACAGACGCATCTCCTACAAAAGTATCCTTGACATGCTTAAGCCCAAAAATAGTTTCGAAGATCTCCGTCACTCTCTCCGTAAAATCGCGTCTTGTGGCTTGATCAACGCGACGTCGAGGAGCGCGAGTCTTTGCAGCAAAAGATATCGTCTGGTCGACCGTCAGTGTAGGAAAGTGAATGTCGTCCTCCGGACAGTACTGAACGTCACCCCGATAATGTCTAGCCACTTGGCTAGGCGAGAGAGAATCGTAATACACGTCCCCTTCTACAGAGTGATATTCATGTCGTTGATTTGCAAGAACCTTTAGGAAGGTACTGCAACCGGAGCCAGGACGACCAAGAACGACTACGAGTTGTTATTTAGCCAGTGCAATGAACACACAAGAACTTGAACGAACGGAGCATTTCTCCCGGTCGCACAACACCCTCAAAGCCGCTCAAAATATCTCGCAATGGTGGGTGTCGGAGTGTCTTCAGAGCAGACAAAATGCTTAGAGGGTTCAGGAGGCTTCCAAGTGTAGGTTGGAAGCTGGCTGAAGAACCCAAGCCAACTACGCGTAAATTCTCAAAGGCGACCCCAAGATGACGAATTTTAATGTCGGATTCTTCACGTCTAGAGCCTACAATAAGGTGAAGGCCTGCATCAAAAAGGAAAACCAGCTCACCTCCTAACATAGTATTTCACGATGTTTTCAAAATTGAAAGGCTCTTCTCCTGTGTCTTCTTCTTCCGAGGATGTCTGTGGGGTTTCTGATATCGAGGAGGCGGACGAAGCTTCAGTAGCTACGGCAGGCAAAACATCATGACTCAACGACCTCGTAAGTGTGAGCAATCCTTCGGGGTCAAAGTAACCGATAGGAACATGCGAGTGCGTCCTCGTTGGATGAACTGGAGGAGGGGCTCGCAAGGTCAAATGGCGCATACATGTCTCCCTCTCTTGCTCTCCGGATTCGATATGTACAACATCGCCTTGGTCTTTCGAGGTCATAGTGGGTCGTAATGCGGAAAGCCGAGCACTGATTCATGTTTTCAGTGGCAGGAGATCGACAGTGGAGTCAGACTTTTGTCATGAGATCATCATGGCCTGAGTCGTTGTATTTCATCTCTGATCATGAGACGAAGACTAATCATAGTCTTCAACACTTTTTGAAGGATCTATAGCAACTTCTAATACAGCTAAGGAAGAGTGTATTTAGGGCTATTTAGGGATTCGTTTTCACCACCATGCTTGCTTTAGGGTTAGGGTAGCCTAGTTGATCTGAGCGTTTTGAACATGGAGGAGTATATGGTGCTATCGGCCTAAAGACCGCTACTTTTGTACAACCAAAATTGATGGGTCAAAATTTCCCCGATTTCTTATCCCTTTGGTAAAAAACGTTCCTTTTAGCAATCCGGCCGAAGCCATTTTCCATTTGGATTAAAACTGAGCAAGTTATACTGTACCATTTTAATCAATTCGTCCTAGGGTGTGACCGGTCATTCGGTAAATGTACATCTAGGTAAAATATTGAAGACATATGTTTAGCTACTAGCGCTCAACTGAAATTTAAAGGCTGCATGACTTGAACTAAAATTCTGACCCCGGGCAAAGAAAAGTGCAAAGGTTTGGACTAAGAGAAAGATGCATGGAACATGTAATAAAGGACAAGTTTGGTCAGAGAAGATATAAAATATTCCAACGTCGTTAGAGGCTCATAGATGTTGATTTCGTTTTCAAACATTAGGCCAATCTCAAAAAAATAGGGACTCGTATTGCTCCGCGCAGCGACTCCGGCTTCAACCCGAGTCTCAGAGGACAGAGTAAGTAAATAGAGCCCTAACCCTACCATTAGGGCTAAGCTAGGACGGTCACATGGGTGCAATCAGGTAGCGATGTGGCAGGTGTGAAATAATCTAGGCGACCATGCAATGCCGCCGAGGTTTTCACTTTAACTTGTTCACGCAACACGACACTTCCCGTGTAACCGAGCTTTCCTAGTTGCCACATCATCGCATACCAAGGTCCACGTATTATCCATCTCCACTTCGTTGAGTTTGGACTTTGAACGCGCATTTACAACAGTATCTGACCACCAGGAGCCAGCTTTCTTGAATCTCGTTGTATACCCTTCGACATGGCCACCAAATTCGACCCCAACAATGCTCAGAATCTCATGGAGGTTCGTCTTATGTCTGCAGTTTGGAGTATAATTGAACGGAATTGTCTGATTACTTTAATTGTCTGGCGACGCTATAGATTGAGAAGCAGTGAGTTGTCAATACAGATAATTGAGCGGTTGACTTCCTATGGATCTAATTGTTCAATAGGTTTGCAGTGAAAGCCGTCGAACAAGCCCAAGTTCGTCGCCCAGTATCTTTGGCCGGACTTGACTAACGTTTTAAACTTCCACTTTCCTGCTTATTAGACCTACTGGAATCTCCTTGAGAAAGTCGACCCCAAAGAATTGAAACTTACCAAGTCTGTTCGACTCTAACTCTTAGACGCTCTTGCTTCTTACGATCCTGTACCTATCACTTTCAGATACGATGACGAAATCTTCGAACACACGATGAAGACGTTCCCAGAACTCAACGAAGCTCCTCATGACAAACTCACCGTGATCGACGAGGAATGGATGAAGAGTGCCGATGGCAAAAACCGCTGGCGCGATTTCATTGAGAGGTTCGTCGTGCGCTTCTCATATACCATGACTCCATATCACTGCTTTTTTCTTTTCACTTTCATTCGTTTTTTTGGAGGAGCCAGTTGGCTGAAAGTTAATGTTCGTATTTATAGCTACAAAGACAAGGTCAAAGACTATAACTTCGGCTCTCTGATTCGCACGGATGCTAGGGATGAGTATGGTGAATCAAACACGATATTTGGTATATTGATCCTTTTTTTTCATTTTGTATTACTAAATTGAACTGATTTTTACCATCTTCAGTTACACGGATACAAGTACGTTATTTATCCCTCATAACACAATTCCCATTTTCTAATGCCAAACTCCATTACACTAGTTCTATGCCTACGAGGTATTTACACATACCAAATCTCTCCATTCCGAACTTCGAACTGACCCATTACGATTAGATCGCCAGGAACAGACTCGGCCTCAACGAAAAAGCCCACAAGCTCGCCGTGGAAGACGCTGCAAAGGAGAAGGCCAAGAAGGAGAAGGAAGCAAAGGCTGCCGCCAAAAAGAAATCCTCCAAGTCATGACCGACCGACCGACCTGCAGCTCTCCTCTGTTGATCTGTAAATCTTGCGCTGTGAATTATTTTCTATTCAAAATATAGGGAGCAGGGGACAATTTTGTATTTAAAAATGTGCGTGTTTTTTTCTCCCTGTCTTTCTTTCCTTTCCTCTACTCTTCCTCTTGACATTCGTTATGTTCTCGCGTTTCATATTGCTGCTAAATCATGTGTCCATGATAGCTAATATCAATCTTCGCATTTTAGAATAAAACAAATATTTTCAATTCAAATGAAATCCCGCAATTATACTCTGCATTGCATAGTGCCAGTTACAGTTGCATATCACCGATAGTAATGGACTTGATCCTGCTATTACGTTTTTGGTATTTCTCTTTTGTCTTCCGGACCGCCAAGGCTTTGTTTTCACTTGCTCGAGTATACATATTTGCTGACAGCCGTTTATATGCTTTATGGGATCCTTAAGCCGAAGGATTAGCAGCATTGCTCTGGGGACATGCGACATGAATGGGTATTTACTGCCGGGAAATTAGCACGGACGGAAAGAAATTTGGAAGGACGCAGCGCCGTTAGCGTTTCACTTTCGCTTTCATTACTTACTTTGATATTTACTTTGATGGTATTGCCTATAGCTATAGGTTTACCTACCAGAATAAGGCCACAAAAAGCTCCGATCGCGAATTTTTCTACGCGTTGTTCGCGTGGAGCCTGTCTACCTTTCTTGCATGGTCATAATTATGCTCCAAGTTGACAACTCTTCCAACTGTGTTTATCCTGCTACGCTACGCAAGTACCGTCTAGCTAACTAGTAAGGCGCTACGTAGTAAGTTACACTAGGAGCAACCACGACCAGGACAGCAGCAGGGAACGCAGCTTAAATCAAGGTACCGATCAGATTAATATTCGCACTATTGACTTTGATATCCTTTCATAAAAATTACGCAGTGTGGTTGAATGGCTATGTACGTACGGGTGTGTAAGGTGGTTGGGGTGGACGTTGATGATGCTGATGAATTGAACTTATGTTTATGATTACGGGGAGAGGAGTGAATCTAAGAATTAAACAAACGAGTATTTACAAGAGAGAGAGGGGAAGGGAAGGAGGTAGGTAGGTAGCGCGATGATATAAAAATGATTATCGATTATGATTAAAAAGGTTTCCTCAAATTTTCTATTTAACAAATCAAAAAATAAATCTTCATGAAGGACATGAATGACGATACATGGGAAGCCTTGAAGGGAAAACACGTATAGGGATTGGAAGCAAAAAGAAACTCGACTAAAAAGTGCATTGAATAATGAAAAAGACGCGGGTATGTGATGGTTGGTATATTTTGGCAGCACATTATAATTTTAACGATGATGGTGGTGATAATGATGAAATTGTCGTCGTATCTATGAATTATGGATGGATGGATGTCCGTGTCGTGCAAGAATGGAATCGAAATTATGGTCGTTTGGGTGGGGCATGATGAGAGAGGGAAAATAGAAGGGCGGCACGTTAAGGTGGATGGAAAAGAGGAGGAAGAGTTATTATGTATCAAAGGTTTAAAGAATAGGTAGCCACACAAAAGTAATACACATTGTACAAGATGTTGTTGTTCGAAAGCAAGAGCGAGGCCAACTGGCATGATATCCCACAAGAAAGGAAACGAGAAAGGAAGGAAGAGAAGAAATCAAAAGAAAAGAAATTAACGCATGAAAAATAGGATACAGTTGGCAAGAACAAGGTTGCCAATATTTTTTTGAAGAAAATCAAGTGAAGGGGGTGGGTGTGTCAGGTAAAAGTGAAGAATGGTCGGAAGTCGTAGAGAGTTCACCTATATAGGAGAAAAGATCAACAATCAGTATAAGGTCCGTACCAGCAGGCAGGCGATGAATAAAAAAGTAAAACACACGTCGTTAATTGCACGATCTAACTATCGTAGAACTGTTTTACCCGCCTGCCTGCCGCCTAGACACTCAAGGCACACACGCAAAATCCAAACTCTCCAATTCGCGTTTTTCGATCTGCGCCACGTTCACAGATAAACCGGCCCCAGTCGCCCTGGAGCCTTTATACACGAATACAGCAGCGGCGATGGCTGAACATAGCGAGAGGAAAGGGTTAGCAAGACGTTCTTTCATTTTGAGAAATTGCTACTCACAGAAGAAGCTGGTGCAAAATGCAAGTGCACTTGAGAAGCTGGCAGCAGCACACCAAAGGGTCTTGTTCGCGCCGCATTCCCATGGCATTTGTGTCGCGAGCATGATTCCGACGGCTTGATATCGGTATTTCAATTTGTGGGGTAGAAGGGAAGAAAATTAAAAAATAAGTTAACGAACGTAATTTTCAGAGAACGCAGGGATACTACTAACCTAGCCAGACCATTGAGAAGACCGTAAAAGAGATAAAGTGGGCATAAGAGCGGCATAGAAAATGCGTCGACTGTGGTCGATGATTACATTTTAGCCTGAAAGCCAAACAAAGTTAACCATGGGTCAGTCAGGTCAGACCATGGCACCACTGCGTAATGCACGAATGACGCCTTGCAGAGAGAGATAAAACGCACAGGATAGCTATCCATATCCATGTCACCACCGATAATCCTCCCGCCAGCTTGCCAAAGATATCTTTGAAGACACAACATACCACTGTCAACACGTTTCTGCCCAGCAATATGCGCCATGCCGGAACTCACAAAGGTAGGGTGAACGTCCATTCACAAAACCAGCTAGCACGCCGAATACACTTTGAAGAACTGCAGTGAACAGAGCGAGACCTGGAGAAAAAACAAGCCATGTCAGTACCTGAAAAAGGGGTTTATTACTATATTTGGAGATACTCACTGTAGAAAGGAGTACGGTTGCAGCCCATAATGAATGCTTGGTGTATCAGAGATTTAGAAACAGAGCAAGAAACAGAAAACGGCGAGCAAAGGAAATCGCGTAGTTGGGAGGAAAGGAGGAAGAGGGCAAAGCGAAGAAGGGATGCAGGACTAAAAGCAAGTTCGAACCTCTAGCCAAATATAGAATTTTTTAAGGGTCAAACTTCTCGGCTTGGTTGCGAAGACGACTTGTCAATTTACTCGAGTGCCATGTCATTCAAGTGCATGCTCTTTCTTTAATTCATCGCTTCTCGTACGTTTTTCGATGCTGATTTCCGGAGATGAGCTGCACACGCA
>Ga0247779_1000173_pt1 | contig 49226 bp, 39 predicted proteins | sample UWRJL221509R5_FD_179925 | JGI IMG/M metagenome (GOLD analysis project Ga0247779, IMG submission 179925) | Plant litter microbial communities from Arlington Agricultural Research Station in Wisconsin, United States - UWRJ-L221-509R-5 | ecosystem: Environmental > Terrestrial > Plant litter >...
GTCGTACTCGCCGGTCGCCGCGCGCTTGCGCAAGTCGTCGGCAATTTGCCTGGCGCGCGCGGCGTCGTAGAAGTTTTCCTCGATGGCGGCGGCCACGTTGTCGACATACGCGCGCGCGGGCGCGGCGGCCTGCGCGACGCCGGTGAGTGCAGCGGCGGCCAGAAGAAATGTTGCGAGAAGCGATGGCTTCAGCATGGGACACTCCGGTTCATGCATGAGGAAAGAGAGCGGCTCCGATGCATGGCGCCGGCATTCGCGAGGTGCCCAATCGCACGCACGCAGGACGCGCTCAGCAGAAGACGTGCCAAGGTCGGCAACCTCGGCGCAAGCGCGCAACAGCGCGTCGCATCGGCATGTTCCCGCTTCGACACGAAGGCTGCACGTGTCCGCCCGGACGATTGCCGGACGATCATCGGACACCCGGCACGACGGTTTTCTCAGCGCGCCGGTTTCAACCAGTCGATGCGGAAACTGCCTTGCGTGTCCTGGGTAAGGCGTTCGCGCAAGGCCGGCAAGAACGCTTCGATGTATTGCTCGAAGTGCCATGGCGGATTGACGATGACGACGCCGCAGCCGTTGAAGCGCAGCGGCGAGTTGTCCGGATGCAGCAGCAGTTCGGTCGCCAGCACGCCGCCGTCGCCGGCCGCGGTGTGCAGCCAGCGGTAGAACGGCAGGATCGTTTCGCGCAGCTTGATCGGAAACCAGACCGCGTGGATCGCGTTCGGCCAGCGCACGAGCGCATCGGTCAGCGCGCGCTGGATCAGCTCGAACTCGCCGGCCTGCGCCTCGAACGGCGGATCGATCAGGACGAGGCCGCGCTTCTGCGGCGGCGGCAGCAAGGCCTTCAGCGCGGCGTAGCCATCGCGCTGGTGCACGGCGCAGCGCGCATCGCCACGCAAGGCGAGTTTCAATACGGCGGCTTCATCGGGTTGCAGTTCGCACAGGATCGCGCGGTCCTGTTCGCGCAGCAGCGCACGCGCGAGCAGCGGCGAGCCGGGATACTTCCGCAGCTCGCCGGTCGAGTTGTCATCGAATGCGCGCACGAGTTGCAGATAACGTTGCAACGGCGCCGGCAAGTCCGCGTCGCCCGACAGACGCAGCACGCCCTGCGCGGCCTCATCCGTGCGCAGCGCTTCCTCACCGGCAAGATCGTAGCGCCCGCGCCCGGCGTGCGTGTCGACATAGCAGAACGCGGCGGGCTTGGCGCGCAGGGCATCGAGCAGGCCGATCAGCAGCGTGTGCTTGAAGACGTCGGCGAAGTTGCCGGCGTGGAAGGCGTGGCGATAGTTCATGCAACCTCGAAATGCAGCAGCGACGATCACGGCAGGCGTGTGGACTTGCGCAGGCACGCGACCTGCGTAACATTCTCGGTGGTGAAGCCGCATTCCGCCAGTTCCGCCATTCGTCTGCGCAGGCACGCGCGGCATCCGTTCGTACGCCTGGTGGCGTTGTTGATCGCGTGGGCGATGATTGCGAATGCAGGCGTGGCGATGGCGATGCCCATGTCCTCGATGCATGGCGTGGCAGCCACATCGGCTGCGGCCGACGCACCTCATTGCCAGCATCACGCCGCGACCGCACCGACACAGCACGCGCACGGCCAGCCTGCGGACGGCTGCTCATGCTGCCTCGGCGCGTCCTGCCTCTGCAGTGCACCATCGGCAAGCCTCGCGATCGATGTGTCGGTCGGTGTGGCGAGACTGCCGGCGGATGTTGAGCGAACGCTCGTCCGCGTCGATGATTACGCGACACCGATAGCAAGGCCGCTGCGACCACCGATCGCCTGATCGTTTGTACGAAATATTCGAGGCCGCATCGAGACAGCGCAGCTCGCGTTGTCCGCAGCGCCTGCCTTTCACCACGACGACGCCGATGCGCGCAGATGCGCGGTTCCCCACACGTCGCCAATGGAATCAATCGATGACTCATTTTTCAGAAGCCGCATCCGCGCGGCTCACTCGCCGCCGTTTCGTGCAAGGTCTCGCGCTCGGCGGAATCGCTGCCGGTCTCGGCTGGCGCAGCGGCGTGCATGCGCAGACGAATCGACGCAGCGTGCTCAGCGGCACTCAGTTCGATCTCGAAATCGGCAGCGTGCCGGTCAATTTCACCGGCGCTGCGCGCACTGCGGTCGTCGTCAACGGTCAGTTGCCGGCGCCGCTGCTGCGCTGGCGCCAGGGCGATACAGTCACGTTGCGCGTGCGCAATAGCTTGCGCGAACGCAGCTCGATTCACTGGCACGGCCTGATCTTGCCGGCCGACATGGACGGCGTGCCGGGCCTTTCCTTCATGGGCATCGCGCCGGGCGAGAGCTATACCTACCGCTTCACGGTGAATCAGGCCGGCACCTACTGGTATCACAGCCATTCGCGTTTCCAGGAACAGATCGGGCTGTACGGTCCGATCGTGATCGAACCGCGCAGCGGCGATCCTGCTTCTTCGACACAGGTATCGGGCGAGCGCGACTACGTCGTGCTGCTGTCGGACTGGACCGACAGCGATCCCGAACACATCTACTCGACGCTGAAGAAGCACAGCGACTACTACAACGTCGCCCAGCCGACGGCGCTGGATTTCCTGCGCGATGCGCGCGCTGCGGGAATCCATCGCGCGCTGGCCGAGCGCCGTATGTGGAATCGCATGCGCATGAATCCCAGCGATCTCGCCGATGTCTCGGGCTATGCCTACACCTATCTGATGAACGGCCAGACGCCGGCATCCAATTGGAGCGCTCTGTTCACGCGCGGCGACAAGGTGCGCCTGCGCTTCATCAACGGCTCGTCGATGAGTTTCTTCGACGTGCGCGTTCCCGGTTTGAAACTGCGCGTGGTCGCCCACGACGGCCAGGACATCGAGCCGGTCAGCGTCGATGAATTCCGCCTTGGTACCGCGGAAACCTGCGACGTGATCGTCGAACCGGCAGCCGATCGACCGTACACGATCTTCGCGCAGGCGATGGACCGCTCCGGCTACGCCTGCGGCACGCTGACGCCGCACTCGGGCCTGCGCGCCGAGGTGCCGTCCATGGATACGCGCGCGCTGCTCACGATGGGCGACATGATGGGATCGATGGATCACGCCGCGATGCCGGCGATGGATGCGGCTGCGATGGCCGCGATGGATCATTCGGCGATGGATCATGCCGCAATGGGGCAGGCGGCGATGGGGCAGGGCGACTCGCAGCCCGCGATCACGCATGCAGCGGACGAGTATGGCCCCGGCGTCGACATGCGCGTCAATCAGCCACGCACGAATCTGGATGATCCCGGCATCGGCCTGCGCGACAACGGCCGTCGTGTGCTGACTTACGCCGACCTGCATACGCCGGGCGCGCCGATCAGTGCGGATACGCAGCGCGACATCGAACTGCATCTGACCGGCCACATGGAACGCTATATCTGGTCGTTCAACGGGCGCAAATTCTCCGATGCCGAACCGCTGCAGCTGAAGCACGGCGAACGTGTGCGCATCATTCTGGTCAACGACACGATGATGACGCATCCGATTCATCTGCACGGCATGTGGAGCGAACTGGAAGCGCCGGACGGAACCTTCCAGGTACGCAAGCACACCGTGGTCGTGCAGCCGGCGCAGCGCATCAGCTACCGCGTCAGCGCCGATGCGCTCGGTCGCTGGGCCTATCACTGCCATCTGCTGTATCACATGGAAGCCGGGATGTTTCGCGAAGTGGTGGTGGCATGAAGGTGCGCGCATCGATGCAGATGTCGATCGGACGAAAAGTCATCGCGGCGCTCGCGCTTGCGGTTGGTTGCGTGCAGATGGCGTACGCACAGTTGCACGCGGCAATCGAGCAAACGGATGAGCAGTCCGACTACGCCGATCAGCGCGCGTTGCCGCTGCCGAAAGATGCAGCCGTCGAGCATGCAGCGGGGCACGCCGTTACGCATCAGCACGACGATGCAATGTCGTCGCGCGACGATGCGAGCACAGGCCATGCCGATCACATCGCACCCGCAGCACCTTCGCTCACGATGGGCGCGATGTCGTCCGCGCAGATGACCGACGTGATGGACATGAATGACGATGCGACCCTCGGCATGTTCATGCTCGATCGCTTCGAACGCGTGTCGACGGACGCAGGCGGCACCACGGCATGGAACGCCGAAGCCTGGCTCGGCCGCGATTTCGACAAGCTGTGGCTGAAATCCGAAGGCGACTACCGCGACGGCGCCGTCGAGCGTGCCGACGTGCAGGCGTTCTGGAGTCACGCCGTCGCCCCGTTCTGGGACGCGCAGCTCGGCGTGCGCCATGACTTCGGTCGCGGCCCCGAGCGCACCTGGGCCGCGGTCGGCGTGCAGGGATTGGCGCCGTACTGGTTCGATGTCGAAGCGACCGCATATGTCGGCGAACAGGGTCGCACGGCGCTGCGCATCGAAACCGACTACGACCTTCGCATCACGCAGGCGCTGATCCTGCAGCCACGCTTCGAATTGAATGCCTATGGCAAGGCCGATCCGGATGCAGGCGTCGGCGCGGGCGTTTCCGATGCGGAGCTGGGCTTACGCCTGCGCTATGAAGTCCGGCGCGAGTTCGCGCCCTACATCGGCGTCGAATGGCGGCGCGTGTTCGGAGGCAGCGCCGACCTCACGCGCGCGCAGGGCGGGGCGGTTTTCGATGCCGAGCTGGTGCTGGGCGTGCGTTGCTGGTTCTGATCGTGCCCCGTACTTTCGTCACTTGAGGACGTGTAGACGCAGCACTAGGCTGCCCAGGTTCGCGTAACTGGCGCTGCGAGGTGGAATGCCACCGAGGGAGCGCGAACCATCCGACCGCCGCGCGCCTGGGCAACTCACGCTGTCACGTGGAGCGCCCGCATGCCCGAGTTTTCAACCTTGTTAGCGTTCGGCCTGGTCGCGTTCGGCATGGTGCTGACGCCCGGGCCGAACATGATCTATCTGATTTCGCGCTCGATCAGTCAGGGCCCGAAGGCCGGATTGATTTCGCTCGGCGGCGTCGCGCTCGCCTTCGTCGTCTACATGCTGTGCGCGGTGCTCGGGATCACCGCCCTGCTGCTGACGATTCCGCTCGCCTACGACGTGCTGCGCTTCGGTGGCGCGCTGTATCTGCTGTATCTGGCGTGGCAGGCGGTCAAGCCGGGCGGACGCTCGCCGTTCCAGTTGCGCAATCTGCCGCGCGACAGTCCGCCGCGGCTGTTCGTGATGGGCTTTCTGACCAACCTGCTGAATCCAAAAGCGGCGGTTCTGTACCTGTCGCTGCTGCCGCAATTCATCCGCCCCGAGCAAGGTCATGTGCTCACGCAGTCGCTCTGCCTCGGCCTGACCCAGATGCTGATCAGCATTTCGATCAACGCGCTGATCACGGTCATGGCCGGATCGATTGCCGCGTTCCTCGGCGGCCGGCCCTTCTGGCTGGTCGTGCAACGCTGGCTGATGGGAACCGTGCTCGCCGGACTCGCCGTGCGCATGGCGACCGAAGCGCGGCGTTGATCACTCGGGACGGCGTATCGCGCGCAATCGCCACGCGATCCGATCGATACGCCGTCTGCGGGTTTCCAACCTGCGTCAGGAACGCCCTGCGTGCTATTCGGGCATCGCGATGCCGGATCCGCCGAGCTCAGCCGGGAAATCCCTGAGCTTGGGCAGTCCGTCCTTCATCGGATGCACGGTCTCGGCGTAGTTCACGTGCACGCCGGGTGCGAAGGCCAGGTCCGGAATGGTCGCGGCGTAGACATCGACCAAGCCGAAGGTCGGATGGTCGGTCATCAGATGGCCGCCGCACTGCGTGCAGAACTGGCGGTCGCTGGTTTCGGTTTTCTGGTAGTGGCCGATGTATTCGGCGCCCTCGGTCACCTTCACCTTTGCCGGATTCCACAGCGTGAACGCGTTGACCGGCCCGGCTGACCAGGATCGGCAGGAGCGGCAATGGCAGTAGCCCATCGCCTCGGGCGCGCCGGTGACTTCGAGTTTCACGGCGCCGCAGAAACAGGTTCCGGTATGTGTGTCGGTCATGATTTCTCTCGCTTCGGTGGAGTTGGCCCTCATCGTTTCAGTCGAGGGCATTGGATGGTTCGTTGCGGATTCCGCGCTCGGCGGCTGTTGCGATCATCGCGTTCGTGCGGTCGATCGTCTTCGGAAGGGCGCTGCATCCGACACTTCGAGCGTGCGCAGCGCCGACTCGAACGCAGCCAGCACCGGTGCTTTCTGCTGCAGCGCCCAGCCGACGAAACTGCCGCCTTCGAGCGTGCTGAGCAGAAGCATGGCCGCCTTGTTCGCGGAAACGTCGGCGCGTAGCGTGCGCGCCGCAATGCCGTCATCGAGTACAGCGACCAGCCAGTCCAGATGCAGCCGGAAAAAATCGGTCACGCGCGGACGCAGGATTTCCGGCAGGGCAGCGCGTTCGGCCGAAAGCGCGCCGCACAGCGGCAGCATGCCCTGCTCGAATCCGTCCATGAACAGTCGCGAGTAGGCGCGCAGCCGCGCTGTCGCGCTCGCATGGCGCTGCCGGATATCGGCCAGTTTCGACACGAACCGCTCCAGATATTCAGCGAGCAGCACGACGATCAGGTCTTCCTTGGCCGGGAAATAGTGATGCACGCTGGGCTTGCTGATTCCGACGCGAAGCGCGAGATCGGCGTAGCTGAAAGCGGCATAGCCGCGCGTGCGGATCAGGATTTCCGCCTCGTGCAGAAGACGGTCGCGCGTCTGCGGTTTCATCGGCGCAATCTACCTACCAGTTGGTAGGGGAGTCAACCCGTCTCCGCTGGGAGCGGACATCGCCGTGGGTTTCCTCAGTTCTTCGGTGGCCCGCGGTTGCCTGGCCGCGTCATCTCGCGTGCCAGATCCGGTCGCAGATCGCGCACGAGAAAAAACACCGTCACCGCGAGCATCAACGGAATGCGCGCGTAGTCGCCGAGATCGATCGCATACAGGCACAGCAATGCGACCGCGACGGCGCTGAAGATCAGCACCATGATGCTCGGCTGGTCGCGCCGCTTGCGCACATCCTCGGCGATGCCGTCGCGCAGGTCGGCCTGGTACTGCGCGTACATCGGCGGCGCTGCGGTCAGCACGATGACCAGCGCCGGCCAGAGGATGGAGCGGCGGAAAATCTCGTGCGCATACATCACGGCGATGAACCAGCCGAACATCGCACAGAGCAACAGGCTGATCACCAGGCCCGTGATGAAAGCCACGGCGAAGGTGGACGCCTCGCTGCTGCGCGCCGCGGGCGCAAGCTCTTGGCGCGTGGATACAGCGGCGTTGACGCTCGCAATCGCGACCGCACCGAACACCGCGTTGAACACGCTGAGCAGCAGAAACTGTCCGATCGACGCGCCGAACCCGAGCACCGACACGACGGGCACGAGATTGCGCACGACGATCAGGGCGATCTGCGCCGGTGTGAATGACGGGCGCGGCAGCGGCGCCCAATGCATGGAGTTCTCGGGCTTGCGTTTCCTGGCCACGCTCGTCCCCTTCGAGGTCGCAGGGATTCTCCGATGCGCGGGCGCTATCGAAGAATCGGGTTTGCAATGCAGGATACACCGCGGCTTGACGACGGCGTGCCGTCTCCGGCCGTTCCCGCTGTCGGTTCGCAACGCATTTCATCCGCGAGCTGTGATCACACGAGTGCGCAAAAAAAGCTCTTGACCCTCCCGACCGCAATCTTCACGATGCCTCCCGCGCTGTCATATGACCGCGCGATACCCGTTGCATCGAGGGCGCCGCCTTCGATGCAGTCCACTTCGAGGGGTGCTGCGACGGACAGGCATCACGCCGACTCCGCCACGCTCGATGTGCGATGCCGAGAATCAAGGGCACCTCCATTGCGGAGGTCCCATGTCATCTTCTGTTTCTCGTCAGGTTTCACTTGCCCTGGTCACGTCGACCGATTTCGCGGAGCTGCATCCGGACGATGCGTTTCTTGCGGTCGCTCTGCGCGCGCGCGCGATCGAGCCGGTGGCCTGTGTCTGGAGCGATCCGCAGGTCGATTGGGCGTCCTTCGACGCGCTGTTGATACGCACGACCTGGGATTATTTCCAGCGCCATGCCGAGTTCATGGATTGGCTCACGCGCATCGCGGAGCTCGGCGTGACCATCTTCAACGGCATACCGCTGCTGCGCTGGAACAGCGACAAAGCTTATCTGCTCGAACTCGCCGCGAAGGGTGTGGAGATCATCCCGACGCAGATCGTCGCCGGTCGCGAACTCGAGCGCGTGATGACGAACATGCGCGGCGAGATCGTGATCAAGCCGACCGTCAGCGGCGGCGCCTGGCACACGTTGCGCGGATGCGCGGGCGAGCCTGCGTTCGATGACGCGCTGGCCGCGCTTCCCGCGCAACTCGACTACTTGATCCAGCCGTTCGTGCCGGAGGTGGTCGAGAACGGCGAATGGTCGCTGATGTTCTTCGCCGGCCACTACAGCCATGCCGTGTTGAAGCGTGCGCTGCCCGGCGACTATCGCGTGCAGAGCACGTTCGGCGGCAGCGCGACGCTGAGTGATCCCGGCGCTGCGATCATTGCCACGGCACGCGCAATCCTCGCGACCGTCGCCGCGATCGGCCATGCGGATCAGGCGTATGTCCGCGTGGATGGCGTCATGGCGCACGGACGCTTCGTACTGATGGAACTCGAATTCATCGAGCCCTTCCTGTTCCTGTCGCTGCAACCGCAGGCGGCCGACGTGTTCGCGGACCAGCTCGCGCAGCGTCTCGTGCGATCGGTTTGATCGCAACCATTCGCCCGCGTCGCATGTGGCACCTGCGGCGCGGGCGTTCCATCGTGCAGCGATTGCCGCAGTTTGCACAATGTCGCTGAGGCCTCATCATGCGGAGAGGCGAACCGACAGGCGGAGCGATGCCGAGCAGCAACGATGTCATCTTCATTGCAGTAGCGCTGACCCTGGTCGTCGCACCCTTGCTGTTCGGTGCGAGCGGATGGATCAGCGCGCGTCGAAACAGCAACGCCACGACCGCGGGCCCGACGCGATGGAACTGGAGGCTGTCGGTCGTCTCGGCGCTGCTCTACACGCTCGCGTTCAACCTGACGTTCTTCATCCAGGAATTCTTTCTGGTGCTGCCGAAGGCGTTCACCCCCGGCCTGCGTGTGACCTTGTTCCACAATAATCACGCGTGGGAAGGCGACAACCCGCTGGCGGCGTTGTTCCAGGGCACCGGCGCGCTCGCGACATTCTGCATGGCTATCGCCTGCATCGCGCTCGTGCGCGCCGATGTCGCGCGTTCGCGCATGCTGCGGTTGTGGTTGATCTGGATGGCGTACTGCGGCGCATTCATGGCCCTGCCGCAAGTCGTCATCGGCGCACTGAGCGGCGCCAGCGATGTGGGCATGGCGATGAATTTTCTGGGCCTCGGGGCAACCGCCAAGACGCTGTGCGCACTCGCTGCACTCGGCGCGCTGCCGATCTTCGCCTCGTGGCTGCGAAGCCCCTTGCTCGGCCTTGCCGGCGATGCGATGGATGTCCGAAGCGAGCGAGCGCGCAGTCGCTTCGTGTTCCAGATCGCGACATTGCCGGCGTTGTGCGCGATCGTGCTGATCATTCCGTTTCGCGTTCCGCGTGAATTCGTCGAAGTCGCGCTGCTTCCGGCGGTGGTGACATTGATCGGCATCGTCTGGATCCAGGCCGGTGCATGGCGCGCGAAGCCGGCAACGCTCGTACACGATTCGAGCAAAGTTCTGATTGCCCCTGTGCTCGCTGTCGTCGTTCTGCTTCTGCTGATCTTCCAGTTGGTGCTGAGACCGGGCATTCGTTTTTACTGAGTTGCTGGCTTGATTGCGGCAGGCAGCGAGTGCGCCGCGGGGGCGAACTGCTGGTGCTTCGAAAGGGCAGGGGCTCGATCCTCCGACGCACCGCACCGCACTGTTCCGCGCGCCGCGATGCAAACCGTGCGAATGCGATAATCGCTTCCTTTGATCGACAGCAGACGCGCAACCGCATCCATGCAGACGGAAATGCAAACCGAATCACTGCTGCGACATCGTCCGTTCGCGCTGTTCTGGTGCGCACGCATCGCGTCGGATTTCGGATTCCAGATGATGTCCGTCGCGGTCGGCTGGCAGATCTACTCGATCACCGGGCGCGCACTCGATCTGGGTTTGATCGGCCTGGTCCAGTTCATTCCTTCCTTGCTGCTGGCGCTGCCCGCGGGCCACGTGGCGGACCAGTTCGAGCGACGGCGCATCGTGTTGTTCGCGCAGATTGCGCAATGGCTCGCGATCGCGCTGCTCGCCACGCTCACGCTGACGCGCTCCCTGCACGAGGCCGGCATCCTCGGCATCGTCTGCGTGATCGGTGTGGCGCGGGCGTTCGAGTTTCCTGCGCTGCAATCGATGCTGCCGGCGCTGGTGTCGCGCACGATCGTCTCGCGTGCGATGGCGATGACCTCGGCTGCCGATCAGGCCGCGATGATCATGGGCCCCGCACTCGGCGGCCTGCTCTATGTCGCCGGACCCGGCGTCGTGTACGCGGTCGCCGCGACGCTGTATTTCATCGCCGCAGCCTTGATGACCCGGTTGCCGGCGCAGCCGCTGACGCAGCGGCCTGAGGCCGCGTCGCTCAAAACCGTGTTCGCCGGCGTGCATTTCATCCGCGAGCGCAAGGATGTCCTCGGCGTGATTTCACTCGATCTTTTCGCGGTGCTGCTCGGCGGTGCGACTGCGTTGCTGCCGATCTTCGCGCGCAATATTCTGCACACGGGGCCGTGGGGACTCGGCCTGCTGCGCGCCGCACCGGCAGCGGGTGCCTTGCTGATGTCGCTCTGGCTCGCGCGGCACCGGATGGAACGTCAGGTCGGAAAGATCATGTTCGCCTCGGTCGCCGGCTTCGGCATCGCGACCATCGTGTTCGCGTTGTCGACGCAATTATGGCTCTCGCTGATTGCCCTGTTCGCGCTCGGCGCGTTCGACATGGTCAGCATGGTCATCCGCGGCGCGCTCGTTCAACTGGATACGCCCGACGCGATGCGCGGCCGCGTCAGCGCGGTCAACGCGATCTTCATCAACACCTCGAATCAGCTCGGAGAATTCGAATCCGGTCTGCTCGCGAACTGGGTCGGCGCCGTCGGCGCGACCCTCGTCGGCGGCGTCGGAACCCTGCTCGTGGTCGGATTGTGGATGGCTCTTTTCCCGAGCCTGCGTGCGCGCCAGCGGCTCAGTCTGCAGAACGATCCCGTCGTCGCGGATCACCCGACGCACTGACGCTCGCTCATTTCGCGTGCTTGCCGGGCGGCGGCGCCTTCGCCTGACCGCGCATCCTTTCCAGCAAATCGCCGCACGGATCGACGTCGCGGTCCTTGCTCGGAGCAATCAGCGGAATCAATGCGGCCACCGGCGCGGCGAGCACGCCGAGCGCGACCGCGCCGCCGCCGCGCAGCAGCAGCTGACCGGTGTGCACGCCGACGTCGGGCTTGCCCAGGCTGCCTTTCACGTACAGCGGCGAGCGCAGCGAAAAAATGCGCAGGCCCTTGGTATGCGGGGTGATGTCGAGGTTGATGCTTTCGTCGGCGAAGTTGACGTTGCCGTCGATGTTGATCAAGGCGTTTTCGGTGTCGAATACGGCGAGCCGCGATTCGAGCAAGCCATCCTTGGCGACGAAGTCGGTCGCCGCGCAATTGATCTTCACCGGCTGGTCGCCGAACAGCTTCACCACCACGTAATTGCCGACATTGAGTCCGGCCAGTTCCATCAGCTCGCGGCTGACCACGCCGTCGCTCATCAGCAGCTTCAACTCGCCGTTCGAGGTGCCGAGCAGGGCGGCAATCGAGTTGCCGGTAGCCGACAGCGCAAGGTCGGCATTCACTTCGCCGAGCGCGTCCTGCATCGTCTTCATGTTGGGGAACAGCTCGCGCAACTTGAAGTGACGGCCGCCGAGCTTGATCTCGCCCTTCATCGGATCGGCACGGCCATCGAGATGGATGGTGGAATTCGCGACGCCGCCGGCCATGCCGAAATTCAGCGGGTCCAGCGCGAGCACGCCGTTGTCGAGCTTCACGTGCGCCTGCAGGTCGCTGATCGGCAGATTCGCATCGCGCACAATGCGTTTGCCGTTGAAGGCGACGTCGGCGTCCATGACATTCCAGCGATCGGTGCGGAACGGATCATTCGGCAATACCTTGCCGTTGGCCGGACGCCGCGGCGCGTCCTTGCCGCCGGGCGGCGTCGCAGCGGACGCGCTGGATTTGTCGCCGGTATCGAGGCCGATCAGCGGGCCGAGATCGGCAAACTGCAGCTGCTCCGACCACAGTTTTCCACTGAGTTTCGGGCGCGGTTCGTGCTGCGCATAGGTCAGCGTGCCGTGGATGTCGCTGCCGCCGACGCGACCGTTGAAACCCTCATAGGTGAAGGTGTTCGCATGCTCGGCCAGCTTGCCGCTGAGATGACCGTCGGTTTCGAACGGCGGTGTATCCGGCAGCGTCACGCCGATCAGCGGGTACAGATGCGCCATGCTGTCGCCGCCGAGACGCAGCTGCAGATCGATGCCGTCCGGCGAGGTCGGATCGGTGATGCTTCCGGCGAGCGCGATATGCACGTCGCCGACATGCATATCCGCCTGCAGCGGAAACGCGGCATCCGCCGTGCGCAATGCGAGTACACCGCCGGTCTTGCCGCTGCCGGAAACGCGCGCACCGTTGTAGCTGCCGCCGAGTTTGAAACCGAACGCATAATCCTGCGCGCGCTTTTTCGCTGCCGCCTTTCCGGCTGCGCTGGTCGCGACCTTGCCCATGAGATCGGCAAACGCGATCGGTTTGCCGAGCGGATCGACCGTGACATCGACATCGATGCGGTCCGACGGATCGCGCAGGCTGATCGCGCCGGTGTCGAAGCCGATCTCGCGCAGATCCATCGTCCAACTGGAAGGGGTCCCGTCGCTCGCGGCGGGCTTGAAGATCCAGGTGTTGCGCTTGTCGCCCTGTTTTTCCAGATGGATCGCGGGCCGGCTCAACTGCAACATCGGCACGCTGACGCGATGGACGAACAACGGCAGCAGGGCGAGCCGGAATTCGACACGATCCAGATGCGCGAACTGCTTCTCGCGCGCCCATGACGGATTGTCGATTGCAACATCGTCGGCGCTGAATACCGGGCCGGGAAACCAATCACCATGCTGCGTGTCGCGCCGCCAATGCACCGCGAGATCACCGCGAATTGCGAAGTTGCGTCCGAGTGCTTCGCTGGCCTTCGCATTCACGTATGGCCTGGCGCGATTCCAGTCGAAGGTGACGATGAAGATCACCACCGCCGCGATCAACACGATCAGCACGCCGCCGATCCAGCTGAAAATCCGTCTGCTTCGTCGCATGAACTTCTCCGATCAGCTGTGCTGCCGGCGGCGTCCGACGCGCACGTAGTCGGGGCGAGTCTCCGGGCGCGGGCCGTAACCTCGGATGACTGCATCCGGTCGACGTGCAGCGCAAGTTAAAAGTACAACTCTGCATAAAGCTGCTTGGTTGCACGCGATGACGTTGAAGGCGCGACTGCGCGGCGAGATCAAGCGCGCCATCGAGTCCTGTTCTCGCAATCGGCGACATCCGCTGCGTCGAAGGCAAGCCGGCGACGGACTGCTATAATGTTGGGTTGTCAATCACCCGATCCGCACAGCAGCGAGCCACGACGTCGCCTGCTGCAGCGGATCCAGGAACTCTCATGTCATTGCCGGAACAGTCCGCGGATCTTCTCGCGAAAAACGTACGTGCCAGCGTCGAATTGCTCGAAGCGCTGGCGGCCGACCGCAGTCTGCTCGACCGCTTGCCGGCCGAGGATCGCGCGCGCCTGCACCAGGCGGTCGCGCAGGTGTATCACCCCGATCCCGCGCAGCGCCGGCTGCGGCTGAAGGCGGCCGAGCGTGAGCGCAACGCGGCGGTGGTCGCGCGTGAGGAAGCCGTATTGCATGCGACCGGTATCCGCGAGTTGCGCCGGCGTCCGGTCTTCACCACGCCGAATGTGTTTCCGCCGCGCGATTTCGTCGCGAACGACAGCGAGGACAACGAGCCCGAGCGGCGCGAATCGATCGAGCCGCAGCATTGCTACGTGTGCAAGCAGAAATATGCGCTGATCCATCACTTCTACGATCAGCTGTGCCCGGAGTGCGCCGCGTTCAATTTCGCCAAGCGGACCGAGTCGGCGGATCTGCGCGGTCGCGTCGCGTTGCTCACTGGTGGTCGCGTGAAGATCGGCTATCAGGCCGGCCTCAAACTGCTGCGTGCGGGTGCGAGCCTGATCGTGACGACGCGGTTTCCGCGCGATTCGGCGGCGCGCTATGCGGAAGAGCCGGACTTCGGCGAATGGGGCGATCGCCTCGAAATCTTCGGCCTCGACCTGCGCCACACGCCGAGCGTGGAGGCATTCTGTCGCGAGCTGGTGGCGACGCGCGAACGCCTCGACTTCATCATCAACAACGCGTGCCAGACCGTGCGTCGCCCGCCCGAGTTCTACGCGCACATGATGGAAGGCGAGACCGCGGCGGCGCACGAAGTGCCCGCACATCTGCGCAAGCTGCTCGGTCGCTACGAAGGCCTGCGCCGCTACGACATGTTGCCGGAGGCGGGCACGATGGCGGCGCTCGGCGAAGTGCAGGGCATCAGCGCCGCGCCGGGAATCACGCACGCGGCCGAGCTTTCGCAGGTCGCGCTGTTGGCGGAGGAATTCGCCGACCAGAGCCATCTGTTCCCACAGGGCCGGCTCGATCAGGATCTGCAGCAGGTGGACCTGCGCGGACGCAATTCCTGGCGTCTGCTGATGGCCGAGGTGCCGTCGGTGGAATTGCTCGAGGTGCAGCTGGTCAACGCGATCGCGCCCTTCATCATCAATGCGCGCCTGAAGCCGTTGATGCTGCGCACACCGGAACGCGACAAGCACATCGTCAACGTGTCCGCGGTCGAGGGTCAGTTCTATCGCAATTTCAAGACGACGCGGCACCCGCACACGAACATGGCGAAGGCCGCGCTCAACATGATGACGCGCACCGCGGCGACCGATTATCAGGGCGACGGCATCCACATGAACGCGGTCGACACCGGCTGGGTCACCGATGAGGATCCGGCCGAGATTGCCGCGCGCAAGATCCTCAACGAGCGCTTCCATCCGCCGCTGGACATCGTCGATGGCGCGGCGCGCATCGTCGATCCGATCATCGACGGCATCAATACCGGCACGCATATCTGGGGCAAGTTCCTGAAGGACTATCGTCCGACGGCGTGGTAGGCGGGCCATCGTGTCGCCGGCGCGCAGGATTGGCTACGCGATTTCGCCGCTCGCAGGCTAACCTGCTTCTTTGCGCGGCGAGTCACCGTCGCGCGCTGTCATCCATGCTCGCAAGGGGATCGTCGATGAAATTGCAGATACTGCTGGCCACCTGCCTGATCGCAGCGACGTCGTTCGCACAGGCGCGCAATGTCGCCGAGGACGAGCATGCGGTCCTGCGCATGGACGAGACCTTGTGCAAGGCGTTCGAGAGCGGCGACGCGCAGACCTTGCGCAAGGGCCTGGACGAGCGCTTCACGCTGACCGATTCGCACGGCAACGTGACCGATCGCGATCAGAACCTCGCCGAGGTCACCAAGCGCGATCCGCTCTATCAGGAATTCCGCAACCACGGCCAGAAGGTGCGCCTGTATGGCGATGCCGCGATCGTCAGCGGCATCACCTCGATCAAGGCGACCTCGGGCGGCAAGTCCTTTGCCGGCGATTTCCAGTTCACCGATACCTATGTCCGCCGCGACGGCCATTGGCTGCTCGCCGCCAGCCACGCGACGCGGCTGCCCTGAAGCGATCGCTGGCGTGGCGGCCGCGGCCTGCCATACTCGCCGGATGCCGACACCTGCCAACCTGTTCGGACTGATCGTCTTCAGCGTGACCGGCTTCGCGATGTTCACCTATGGCCGCAAGCAAGGGGCCTGGCGTACCGCGGCGATCGGCGTGGCCTTGATGGTCTATCCGTATTTTGTCGAACAGACCTGGCTGCTGTACGCGATCGGCTTCGCCTTGTGCGCGGCGCTCTACGTGTTTCGCGAGTAGCCGCGCACACTCATTCCGCTGCGGTCTTCGCCTCGGCGGTCGCCAGCAGCTCCGGTTGCGTCAATCGCGCCGGGCGGCCGAGCAGGGGATGCACGAACAGCACGGCGAGAATCACGCAGACGCCGAGATAGAACAGCGCGCTCAGCTCGTGCTGCTCGTCGAGCAACAGGATGGCCAGCACGATCGCATACACCGGCTCCAGATTGATCGCGAGCTGGGCCGAGAACGCGCTCATGTGGCGCAGTGCGATCAGCGACAAAGTGAACGGCAACAGCGTGCACGCGAGTGCCAAGATCAACAGCAGCCCCGCATCGTGAGCACCGGGCAGAACGAATGGACTCGCGCCGAATAGTGGAAAGATCAACGGCAACACCGGCGCGAGCACGGTCAAGGTCAGCGTGCCTGCGCCGAGTTCCAGTGCACTCACCGCGAGCGCATCGCCGTGTTCGACCATGCGCTTGTTGAGCGAACTGAACAGCGCGACGAACAGGGCCGACAGTGCGCCCGCCGCGATGCCGATCCGCATCGACGCCGGAACGCCACCGACGACGAGCGCGACGCCGGGAATCACCGCGATGCCCAGCGCGAGTTCGCGCAGGGACAGGCGACGCCCAGTGAGCCGGGGTTCGATCAAGGCGGTGAGCGGCGTCGCCAGTGCCATGCAGGTGGCGCCGACCGAAGCATTCGCGAGCTTGATCGCACCGTAGAAGGTGAGCCAGTGCAGCGACACCAGCACGCCGATGCCGGCATAGCCGAAGATCAGGCGCCGCGGCATTGCGCGAACGCCACGCCAGGTGCGCGGCACCAGCGCGAGGGCGATGACCACCAGCAGCATGCGCCACCACACCAGAGGCAGCGCGCCGAGCGAAATCAGCTTGCCGAGAATGGCCGTGAATCCCCACAGCAGCACGCAGAAGTGGATCTGCAACTGGGCGCGGGCGGCCGGCGAGAAGGTCGTCACGATGAAGGAAGGCGATCGAAGCGAAAGCGCGATCGTAGCGCAGACGTCGCGATGTTCGACCTGTCGAAAGGAATTACGGTTTAGAAGCTATGCGCGGAGTGGCTCGAGGAGCGCCGGTCGAGGACGACTACTGCGGCGCGGAGCGTGTTTCAATGGAGGGTATGAAGAGAGCCCACAGCGCCGTATTCGTAAAGGACCGCCGAGTACTTCGACGAATACGACGCCATGGACCGTTCCCGAGCGTTTGCGCTGCAGCGACCGGTTGCAGGCGATCCGGTGCAGCGTTTTGGCAGTGATCGGGCGAGTTCAGAATAGGCGGCGTGCCGAGTGCTGCCATCGGTAAAAACCGTGTCGACAAGGGGGAGAATCCCTCAATATGGAGCGTTCCTGTGACACCCATCGCAAATCGCCTGCCGTGATGACATCACCGCCGCTGCCTCGGACCGAGTTCAACGGCGCAATCGCCAGCGCCGATGTCCTGCGTGTGCCGGCGCTGCTCAACTACGGCCATTTCACGACGATGCAGGTGCACCAGGGCTGCGTGCGCGGGCTCGACCTGCACATGGATCGGCTGGCGCAGGGGACGCAGGAACTGTTCGGGCATCCGCTCGACCTCGAGCAGACGCGCACATGGATGCGCCAGATCGTCGGCGACGACGAGCGCGCGCTGTCGCTGCGCGTGACGATCTTTTCGCGCGCGTTCGATCGCGAGCGCCCGCTCGAAGCGGCCGCGCCGGATGTGCTGATCACTACTTCGGCGGCACGCACGCGCTCGGCCGCGCCGCTGCGCGTCGGCAGCGTTCGCTATCAGCGCGAGCTCGCGCACCTCAAGCATGTCGGCACCTTCGGATTGTTCCATCACAAGCGCCTCGCGCAGGCGCGCGGCTTCGACGATGCGCTGTTCGTCGACCCGAGCGGAGCGATTTCCGAAGGCTCGGTCTGGAACATCGGGTTCTTGGACGACGCCGGCGTGGTCTGGTCGGATGCCCCCGCATTGCCGGGCATTTCGATGCAGCTGTTGCAGCGCGGCTTGCGTGAATCCGGATTCGCGACGCGCACGCAGCGCGTTGAGCTTGGCCGGATCGCGCATTTCCGTTCGGCATTCTTCACCAACAGCTCGTGCGCCGTGATGCCGATCGCGTGCATCGACGACGTAGCGTTCGACGTCGACGCACGCGGCTTCGCTGCGCTCGAAACCTGCTACATGACGAATCCGCCGCAGCCGCTGTGAGCGCTCGGGATACACGGCCGATGCGTACCGCGGTCCACGCGAGCACCGGATGAATTCGGCGGACGGCGACTCGAATCGCATCGATGTCTGGTGCGCGTTTCCGCAGGACATCACTGACGCTGCCTTGCTGCAGCAATACCGCGATCTGCTGACCGCGGGCGAGCGGCAGCAGGAATCGCGCTTCCATTTTTCCAGGGATCGACAGCGCTACCTGGTGACGCGGGCGCTGGTGCGGACCGTGTTGTCGCGGTATGCGCCGCTGTCGCCCGCGCAATGGGTGTTCGGCGCAAATGCGCAGGGTCGTCCGCATATCGCCAACGCGGGCATGCAGCACGCGATCTCGTTCAATCTTTCGCACGCAGGTAATCTGATCGTGCTCGGCGTCACGCGCGACGGCGCGCTCGGGCTCGATGTCGAAAACGTTTCGGTGCGGAAAATCGAGCTCGACCTGGCCGACCGCTTCTTCGCACCTGCGGAGGCGGCCGATTTGCGTGCGCAAGACGCCGCAGACCAACAGCAGCGATTCTTCGAATACTGGACGTTGAAGGAGTCCTACATCAAGGCGCGGGGCCTCGGCTTGTCGATACCGCTGGACCAGTTCTGCTTCCGATTTCCGGATCGACATAGCATCGAGCTCACGGTCCATCCAAATCAGCACGACCGCGCGGAGCGCTGGCATTTTTCGCAAGGCCACATCGGCGCGGACTATCTGCTTGCTGTTTGTTCGGAGCGTGTGAATCGCGAGGCACCCCGCCTCGTGTTCAAGCAGATCGTTCCGCTGCAGTCCGAGAGCGATCTGGATTTCCAACCGCTCAGAATCTCGAAATAATTTCGACCGCGTTTCCGGCACGCCGTGATCGCCGAAGATCGGAGGGCTCAATCCGCGCCGGACTCCAGATGCGTCAGATACAGCCGCGTGTCGAACTCGAGCTGGTGGTAGTCCGCCGCCATATGTGTGCATAGTTGGTAAAACGATTTGTCGTGATCGCGCTCCTTCAGATGCGCGAGTTCATGCACCACGATCATCTGGAGGAACGCTGCCGGCGCGTCGCGGAAGACCGTCGCGATACGGATTTCGCGGCTCGCCTTGAGACGACCGCCTTGCACGCGCGAGATCGCCGTATGCGTGCCGAGCGCGTGCTTGATCACATGCAGCTTGTTGTCGTAGAGCACCTTGTTGAGCGGTTCGGCCTTGCGCATGTAGCGCTCCTTCATCTCGACCGCATATTCGAACAGCGCTCTGTCGTTGCGCACTGCATGCGCCTCGCCGTAGCGTTCGCGCAGATGCTCACCCAATCGATTGCTCTCGATCAGTGCCTGCACCTGGGCGAGGAGGTCAGGCGGATAGCCGGCGAGATATTTGAGCGGAGTCATGCGGCGTCGACATTCCAACGATCGTGAAGGTGCAGCGCGGCGCGGCGCGCGTCAGAACCGTGCGCCGTCGGCAAGATAGCGCCATTCGCCCACGGCGAGCTTGCCGAGCGGAATGCGTCCGATGCGGATGCGCCGCTGGGCGACGACATCGAGACCGACCTGAGCGCAGACATCGCGCAGCTGTCCGGCGACGACGCCCTTCAAGGCGAAGCGCAGGCGGATCTCGTTCTGCCAGCTCACCTTGCACGGCGGCAGCGCGCGACCTTTGTAGTTGAGTCCGTGATTGAGACGTGCCAGCCCATAGGGAACGATTTCGCCGGCGACCTCGATGATGAATTCCTGCTCGATGTGATGGCCGTCCTCCATCAGCCGGCGCGCGACGCCGACGTCCTGGCTGAGGACGAGCAGACCACTGGCCTCGCTTTCGAGGGGCATCAGCGGTGTCAGTCCGCGCAGGTGACGCTTCAACGGTCGCATGCCGGAATCGTCCAGCGCAGAACGCGACTCCATCTGGATCAGCGAGGCGGCTGCAGCGGGTCCGGCGATGCATTCGACCCCGGCAGGCTTGTGCAGCAGCAAGGTGGCCGCTTCCAGCGTGGCCGGCGCTGCGGTCGGATCGATGACGACGTTCTGGTCGGTCACCATGAACTGCGGTTCCTCGACCACGACGCCGTCGACCGTGACCCAGCCGCCTTCGATCAGCTCATCGGCTTCCCGGCGTGAACACTGCGCGAGTTCGATCACGCGTTTGGCGAGACGACGCGCCGGCGTTGCGTCCGGCGTGCTCATCGACGAACTCCGATACTGCGGCGAATGCATCGATCACGCATGACCGGCAATCGCGTGCGGCACGTAGGCCGCTTCAAGTTGTGCGATCTCTTCGGCGTCCAGATTCAACGACAACGCGGCGACCGCGTCGTCCAGATGTTGCGGTTTCGATGCGCCGACGATCGGCGCCGTGACGAAGGACTTCTGCGCGACCCAGGCCAGAGCAACCTGCGCTTTCGGCACGCCACGCGCGGCAGCAACGGCGGCAACCGCCTCGACGATCCTGCGATCGGCATCCGGCGCGGTGTACAAGGTCTTGCCGTAGACGTCGGTTTCGAGACGCTCACTCGCCGCATTCCACTCGCGCGTGAGGCGACCGCGCGCGAGCGGGCTCCATGGAATCACGCCGATGCCCTGGTCCGCGCACAGCGGCATCATTTCGCGCTCTTCCTCGCGGTAGAGCAGGTTGTAGTGGTTCTGCATCGTGGTGAAGCGGGTCCAGCCGTGGCGTTCGGCCAGGTAAAGCGCCTTGCTGAATTGCCAGGCGTACATCGATGACGCACCGATGTAGCGCACCTTGCCGGTCTTGACCACGTCGTGCAGCGCTTCGAGCGTCTCCTCGATCGGCGTGCGCGAATCCCAGCGATGAATCTGGTACAAATCCACATAATCGGTGCCGAGCCGGCGCAGACTGTGATCGAGTTCGGCGAAGATCGCCTTGCGCGAAAGGCCCATGCCGTTCGGACCTGCGTGCATGCGCCCCTGTACCTTGGTCGCCACCACGATCTCGTCGCGGCGCGCGAAATCCTTCAGCACGCGACCGACGATTTCCTCGGAGCTGCCGTCCGAGTACACGTTCGCGGTGTCGAAGAAATTGATTCCGAGGTCGAGCGCCTTGCGCAGGATCGGACGGCTGGCGGCTTCGTCCAGCGTCCAGCTGTGCGTGCCGCGAGCCGGATCGCCGTAGGTCATGCAGCCGAGGCATAGCCTGGATACATCCAGGCCGCTGCGTCCGAGTTTTACGTAATGCATTGCTTGCTCCGTTCGGAAAGCCGGCTGTTCGAAAAGCGTGTTCTGCGTGCGAGCTTAGCAGCCCGTGCGCGAACGCCGGGTTCACCGCACGCGCGTGCACTCGCCGGATGTCGATGCGCTGGCTATGATCGGCGCATGTCGAGCCTGCTGTTGAATCTGCGCAATGTTCCGGATGACGAAGCCGACGAGGTGCGCGCGCTGCTCGATGCGCATCGCGTCGGCTACTACGAAACACGGCCGAGCCGCTGGGGTATTTCCGCCGGAGCGATCTGGATTGCCGATGCGGAGCAAGCGCTCGAAGCGCGGCAGTTGATGGATGGCTACCAGACCGAGCGGCGCACACGCGTGCAGGCCGAATTTGCCCGTGACGGAAATGGGCTGACCTGGTGGAGCGTGCTGCACGATCAGCCGCTGCGCGTATTGCTGACCCTGATTGCGACGGCGCTGCTGCTCGGACTGGTCGCGCTGCCGGTTCTGCTGATCTCGCACTGAGGCGGCGCGCGTGTCGCCGCATGACGATCCGAGACCCGTGCCACCGCCTGCGCCGGATGCGTCAGCGTGTTGCGGCAGCGGTTGCGCGAAATGCGTCTTCGATCTGCACGATGCCGCAGTGGAGCGTCACGAAAGAGAGCTCGCTGCATGGGTCTCGCGCCACGCCGGCGATCGGCACGATGGGACGTGAGCGTCGCGCGGTTCGCCGGCGGCAAGGCTTCAACGCGGCTTGAGTGGCAGCCCGCGCACCAGCGTGTAGGCGTGATTCTCGCGTTCCGCGCGACAGTAGGGACTGCCCATCGCGAACTTGCGGCACACGCCGGGCCGCTGCTCGTAGATGCTGCAGCACATGCGCGTGCGATCGAGTGCGACGCACCAGCCATCGGCAGCGCGCGCCATCACCGCGACGCCTTCGGCAGTGTGGGCGGTCAAGTGCTCCGGCATCGCATCTTCCGGCGCCAGCACGACGGTCAGGCGACAACACACGGCCTCGCAATTCGCGCATGACACCGACGGATCGATTTCATGCGCGTACGCGTCGGCGTCCGCTGCTGGCGCCCGATTGCTCATGCCACTCCGACGTGCGCAGGTAGACGCAGCGGCGCCGACGCGGTCGCGCGCGCGTGACCGCAATCATGCAGCACCTGCCTGCCCGGATCGGGCGGCACGATGCGCGTAGCGTGAATCGGCATGGGCGCTCCCAGAAAGCGTCGTTCCGGGCTGCGGAACGATGACGCGGGATGGGAAGAGACGACGACGCGAAGATCGTGCGCAGTCGCGAGCAGAGCCGTGAAACAGCTGCATGGTACGCGAACGGATGCTGACGCGCGCGTGAAGATGGCCCGGCTGGACGTGCGCGGCGACGCTGTCTAGGATCGCGCGGTTACCGCCATCGGAGGATTGCCTTGAAACGAACGCTCGCCTGCTGCATCGCGCTCGCACTGTGCGCACCCGCCTGGGCCGCCAACGCACCGACCTTCGACGCGAAGCGTTTGTCGGACGAGGTGAAGACCTTGTCGTCGGATGCCTTCGAAGGTCGCGGCCCGGCCACACCCGGCGAAACCAAGACCGTCGCCTACGTGATCGAACAAATGCAGGCGGCCGGCCTGCAGCCGGGAGGCGATCTCCACGACGGCAAGCGCGCATGGACCCAGGCGGTGCCGCTGGCGCGCTCGCAGATCAACGCGACGCCGAAGCTCGCGGTCGCCGTCGGCGGCACCCAGCAAGCGCTGACGCAAGGCAACGAGATCGCCGTTCGTGCCGCAATGGAAGGATCCAAGAGCGTCGCGATCAGCAACGCGCCGCTGGTCTTCCTCGGCTACGGCGTCACTGCCCCCGAGCGCAAGTGGGACGACTTCAAGGGCGTCGACCTGCACGGCAAGATCGGCATCGTGCTGATCAACGATCCGGATTTCGAGAGCGGGCAGGGCGACTTCGGCGGCAAGGCGATGACCTACTACGGTCGCTGGACCTACAAGTACGAGGAAGCCGCGCGCCGCGGCGCGCTCGGCCTGCTGATCGTGCACGAGACGGCGCCGGCCTCGTACGGCTGGAACACGGTGAAGAATTCCAACACCAACACGATGTTCGACATCGTGCGCGACAATCCGGCCGCCACGCATCCGAAGCTCGAAGCCTGGATCCAGCGCGATTTCGCCGTCGACCTGTTCAAGCGCGCCGGCCTCGATTTCGACGCGCAGAAAAAACTTGCACAGCAGCGCACGTTCCAGCCGGTAGTGCTGAAGGACGCGACGTTCTCGGCCAACTACGATGTCGACCAGCAGGTGATCACTTCGCAGAATATCGTCGGCCGCATCGAAGGCAGCCAGCGCCCGGACGAGAGCGTGATCTACAGCGCGCACTGGGATCATCTGGGCGTCGGCGAGCCGGACGCTAAAGGCGACAAAATCTACAACGGCGCGGTCGACAACGGCACCGGCACTGCCGCGCTGATCGAACTCGGCCGCGCATTCGCGCACGCGCCGAAGCCGCAGCGTTCGGTCGTGTTCCTGAATGTCACTGCCGAGGAAAAAGGCCTGCTCGGTTCCGAATATTACGGCGCGAAACCGCTGTACCCGCTGGCGAAGACGGTGGCGAACATCAATATGGATGCGCTCGATCCGGAAGGACCGGCGCGCAACTTCACGACCTCCGGCAGTGCGAAATCGGACCTGCTCGATCTGCTCGTCGCCGATGCGAAAGGTTTCGGCTTGACCTATGCGACGGACCCGCATCCGGAAGCCGGCCACTTCTTCCGATCCGATCATTTTTCATTCGCCAAACGAGGCGTTCCGTCGTTCTCGTTCGGCTCGGGCAACGATCTCGTCCACGGCGGAATCGCGGCCGGCGAAGCGGCCAAGAAAGCCTATGTCACCGAGCGCTATCACCAGCCGGCCGACGAATGGCAGGCGAGCTGGAATTTTGCCGGCATGACGCATGATCTGCCCTTGCTCTACAAGGTCGGCAGCGATCTCGCCAATTCGAAACGCTGGCCGGACTGGAGCCGCGATTCGGAATTCCGCGCGGTCCGCGATGCGAGCGAAAGCGAGCGCAAGTAGAGCGCGGCATGCAAGCGGCGAGGGCCGATGATTCGCTCATGCTCGCGCGTCGAGAAACGCGCGCTTCATGATGCCGGCACTCGTCGCTTCAGTATTCGGCGTCTGAAACTTCGTAAACCATCCTGATGACCTCCACCTCGCAATCGAGAAGACCATCGATGAAACACATCGGATTCGCCTTGGCCATCGGGATGCTCGCAAGCCCGGCCTTCGCCGCGAACCGCACAGCCGACGAAGTGCAGGCGCGCGACATCTACGCGCACTTGATCGCGTTCAAAACCTCGGAAGGACTCGGCCAGGTGCCCGCGATGGCGGACTATCTCGCCGGGCAGTTCCGTGCAGCTGGTTTTCCGGAAGCCGACATCCACAAGATTCCGCTCGGCGAAACCGCATCGCTCGTCGTGCGTTATCGCGGCAGCGGCAGCGGCGGCAAACCCATTGCGCTGATGGCGCATATGGACGTGGTCACGGCGAAACCCGAGGACTGGAAGCGCGATCCGTTCACCCTGATCGAGGAAGGCGGCTTCTTCTACGGCCGCGGCAGCTACGACGTGAAGAACGGCGTCGCTTCGCTGACCTCGACCTTCCTGCGTCTGAAAAAGGAACACTTCGTGCCGACGCGCGATCTCATCATCGTGTTTTCCGGCGACGAAGAGACCGTGCAGGCGACTGCGAAGGATCTGGTCGAACGCCATCGCGACCTCGTCGATGCCGAGTTCGCGCTCAACAGCGATGCCGGCGGCGGTACGCTGGACGAGCAGGGCAAGCCGAAGATCTACTCGCTGCAGACCGCCGAAAAAACCTATGCGAGTTTCGAGGTGACCGTGCACAACGCGGGCGGTCACAGCTCGTTGCCGCGCGCCGACAACGCCATCTACGAACTCGCCGATGCCTTGAAGAAATTGCAGGCATATCGCTTTCCGGTGATGTCGAACGAGACCACGCTGGCAGCGTTCAAGGCGGATGGCGCCTTGACCGAAGGACCGCTCGGCGATGCGATGCGGCGTTTCGCGGCGAATCCGAACGATGCCGCAGCAGCGGATGTGCTGAACGCGAATCCGACCTATGTCGGACGCACGCGCACCACCTGTGTGCCGACGCTGCTGCGCGGCGGACATGCCGACAACGCACTGCCGCAATCGGCGACGGCAACCTTGAATTGCCGGATCTTCCCGGGTGTCGCGATCGAGACGGTGCGCAGCGCCTTGAAGGCGCAGGTGGATGCAGCCGTCGACGTCAGCGTCGTCGGCGCGCCGACATCGAGCGATGCCTCGCCGCTGCGCGCGGACGTACTCGCCGCAGTCACCAAGGCGGTGCATTCGCGGCATCCACGCATTCCGATCGTGCCCGCGCAGGAATCCGGCGCGTCCGATGGAATCTTCTTCCGCGCCGGTGGCATTCCGACCTACGGCACCAGCGAAGCCTTCATCAAGGACAGCGACTCGTTCGCGCACGGCCTCGATGAACGCCTGCCGGTGCAATCGTTCTACGACGGCCTCGATCATTGGTACGTTCTACTCGAGGCGCTCGCCGCGCCTGCGCGTTGATCTTCCCTTTCACTCAAGCGAGAAATACATGAGCATCACGATGTACAGCGCGTCGGTTCCGGTTTTCAGGCAGATGCTCGGCGGTCTTGCGGGCGTGCTCGAGAAGGCGAAGACGAAGGTCGAGCAGACGAAGATCGAACCGGACGCGTTTCTCGGCGCGCGCCTGTTTCCGGACATGTTTGCACTGACGCGTCAGGTGCAGATCGCCTGCGATTTCGCCAAGAGCGTTCCCGCGCGACTCGCCGGCGCCGACGTGCCGGCGTACGAGGATACCGAGAAGACCTTCGACGAACTCGAGGCGCGCATCGCGAAGACGCTCGCGTTTCTCGATGGTCTCCAACCCGCCGCCTTCGACGGCAGCGAACAACGCGAGATCGTGCTGCGTCCCGGCACGCTGAAGGAAAAGCGTCTGCACGGCCAGACATATCTGCTGAGCTATGGCCTGCCGCAATTCTTCTTCCACGTCACGACGGCCTACGCGCTGCTGCGTCACAACGGCGTCGAGATCGGCAAGAAGGATTACATGGGCGCGTACTGAGCCATCGGCGAGCGCTTCGACGAAGGGCGCGCGCGGCGCGTGCCGCCGGCGCGTCATCGAATACGGCCAAGCGAATCGCCCGAGCGCCGAAATACCGCGCGGCCGACAGCGATCGGCCTAGAGTTGCGCAAGGGTTCGGCGATTCGATGGGGAGTATTCGACATGTCGAAGAACACCGGTTTCGCGGCGACGCTGCTGCTGGGTGTGGCCGTCGCGCTCGCGGGTTGCGGCGGCGGCTCTTCCAACAATCCGCCGCCGCCTGTGGTGACTCCGCCGCCACCACCACCTCCGCCACCTCCGCCACCGCAGCTCGACCCGCAATATCCAGCCTCGGCAGCATCGCCTTTCACGGCAGGTTGCGACGCTGACACTTCGCCCGGCACGGTCTACGTGAATGCCGAAGTCGAACCCTCGCTCGCGGTCGATCCGCTCGATGCGCAGCACCTGATCGGCGTGTGGCAGCAGGACCGCTGGTCCAGCGGCGGCGCGCGCGGTCTGATCAACGGTGTCTCGCACGACGGCGGTCACACCTGGACACGTTCGGCCGTGCCGTTCACGCGCTGCGGTGGCGGCAACGCCGGCAACGGCGGCGACCACGCACGCGCGAGCAATCCCTGGATCACGATCGCACCCGACGGCACCGCACACCAGCTCGCCCTTGCATTCGACGGATTCGCGCTGCAGGCCGGATCGGTCAGCACGGTGCTGGTGAATCGCTCGACCGATGGCGGCGCGAGCTGGGGACCCACCACGGTGCTCATCCGCGACGGCGGCGCGGTGTTCGACGACAAGGGCGCCATCACCGCCGATCCGGTCAATCCGCATTTCGTCTATGCGGTGTGGGATCGCTTGTCCGCCAGCGGCAATGGTCCGACCTATTTCGCACGCAGCACCGACAGCGGCCAGAGCTGGGAAACCGCGCACGCGATCTACGATCCGGGTCCGCTCAACCAGACCATCGGCAATATCCTGGTGGTGCTGCCGAACGGCACCCTGGTGACCCTGTTCACCGAAATCGACAACGCGGCGGACGGCTCCTTCAGCGCTCACCTCGGCGTCGTGCGCTCGACCGACAACGGCCTGACCTGGTCCGCACCGATCGTGATCGCCGACGAGCGCACCGTCGGCACGCGCGATCCGGACACCGGCGCGCCGGTGCGCGATGGATCGCTGGTTCCTTCGATCGCGGTCGGCAGCGGCGGTAGCTTGTTCGTCGTGTGGCAGGACGCGCGTTTCAGCAACGGCGCACGCGATGCGATTGCGATCTCGCAGTCGACCGATGGCGGCCTCGGCTGGTCGGCACCGGCACGCGTGAATGCCGATGCGAATGTGGCCGCGTTCGCGCCGGTCGTGCACGTGCGCGCCGACGGCGTGGTCGGCGTGAGCTACTACGACTTCCGCGACAACACGAACGCTGCCGGCCTGCTCACCGACTACTGGCTGGCGCGCTCGACCGATGCCGTGCAGTGGGTCGAGACGCAGATTGCCGGTCCGTTCGATCTGACCCTTGCGCCATTGACGAACTCACCCGGCGCCGGCGGTTATTTCCTCGGCGACTATCAGGGTCTGACCAGCGCGGGCACCACCTTCATTCCCTTGTTCGTGCAGACCAACGGGACCGATACAACCAATCGTACCGACGTGTTCGCCGCACCGGCCGTCTCGGCAAGTGCGGGCACTTCGGCGATCGCCGCCACGCAAAGCAAGCTGTCAGCCGCGAAGCCCGCCGCTGCGACACAGGCGGACATCGCAGCACGCGTCAGCGAAAATATTGCCGGCACGATGCAACGGCGCGTACCCGGGTGGCACGAGGCTGATCGCGCAGAGCCTTGAGTGGAATCGCAGGCGTGGTCTGACGGAAAGAAACGTCAGGCCGCGCGCTAACCCGCGCCGGCGCGCACCAGACGAAACTCGACCCGACGATCCGCGCCCGGCACCACCGCGGCGCGCGTATCGGTGAAGAACTCCAGATGGCCGCGCGCATCGCGCAAGGTCGCGCGCAGGCTGTAGCGATCGGGCGCATCGACGATGCGGCCGGGGTCGTAGGGCAGGTCGAAATCGAACGGCGGACCTTGCAGGCCATCGAAGCGCTGCCGTGCAATCGTGGCCGGGTCCTTGTCCGCCGCCAGCGCATCGATCAGTTGCACATCGAGCGTCGAACCCGGCAGCAGCGCCATGCGTTCGAGGAAGAACGCGCGCCCGTGGATCACGGCTGCGACGGTGTGCGCCGGTGCCGGCACGACCACGATCGGACGCGGCGCCGACTGGCAGGCGCCGAGCGTCGCAGCGACGACGATGAACAAACGTGTGATGCGCATCTGCGACGTTCCGATCGCGCGTAGCCTTGTTCGCGTTTTACACATTTCGCGCGGACATTGCACTCGTGGGTCGCGTGTCCGACGCCGCGGGCGCTGTCACGGCGTCCACGCGTTCGCTCGCCCGATGACAGCCGCGAGCGGCGCCGGCATACTCGGGCGCGTCGAAGGGCAGGGCGTCAGCCCGCGTTGATCTTCGCAACCGGACCTGCGCCGTGATGGCCAGGGCTGACAGTCACTCCTGGGGAGGACATCCTGATGTCGGGTCGCTGCAAGTCGGCGCTGCGCGCTGCGTTCGTATCGTTCTTTCTGCTGTCGTCGTCGCTGCACGCGATTCAGCCACCCGTCGTCGACCCTGCGCTGCAATCGACCTTGCGCAATCCGGCGTTGCAAATCAGCGCTTCCGAGCTCGATGTCACGCCGTCGCTGCTGATGGATGGTCAGCGCGACAGCGCAATCGATGCACGCGTCGCTGCGTTCCGGCAAGCCCACGCCGGCAGCTGGGAGGTGCGCTGGGACAGCCGCGGTGATCGCCCGAACCTGGTGCAGGGCAGCGGCGTCGCCTTGATTCCGGGCCGCGGCAATACATTGTCCGCGGCAAGCTTCGGCGTCGCCGACGCCAAGGATTTGGACCTCGCCGCCGTCGCGCGCGAGGCACGCCGCTTCATCGACGCGCAGGCACGCTTGCTCGCGCTCGATGGTCTCGACCTTCGCCTCGACCCCGATCGCAGCGTCGTCTACGGCAAGGGCAACACCTTCTGGTCGATCGAGTTCGCACAGTACGTCAAGGACGTGCGCGTCGATGGCGCTTTCGTCTTCGTGCGCATTTCCAACGGCAATGTCGTGCAGTTCGGCGCCGAACGCATCGGCGCGGTGAAGACCGCGGCAGAGCCCGCGCTCACGCGCGAGCAGGCGTTTTATCTCGCCTGGCAGGAACTCGATTTTCCGGCGGGCACCCAACTTGCGCAGATGATCGAACCCGGCGAGCTGCGCCTGTATCCCGCCGCGCCGCAAGGCGAAGCGGCGGCGACCGCGTTTGCCGGTACGCGTGGCGAGGGCTATGCGCATGTGCTGGCGTGGCGCTACGTGTTTCGCGTGGCCGGCAACCCGGCGACCTGGGAAGTGCTGTTCGATGCGCACGCCAATCGCGTCATCGATGTGCGCGATCTCGACGACTACGTCGATGCGAGCGTCAGCGGCGGCGTGTATCCGACCACCAACACCGATCCGGAAACGATCATTCCGTTTCCGTTCGCGAGCGTCAGCAACGGCGGCACCAGGATCACCGATACGCTCGGCATCTACGACTACTCCGGCGGCACGGCGACGACGACGCTCAACGGCAAGTATTTCCGCATGTCCGATACTTGCGGATCGCTCTCGCTGACCAACAGCACCGACGGCAATCTGAATTTCGGCGCAGGCGCCGGCACCGATTGCACGACGCCGAGCGGCAACAGTGCCGGCCCCGGCAACACGCATGCCTCGCGCACCGGCTTCTATCACCTCACGCGAATCAACGAGAAAGCGCGCGGCATCCTGCCCAGCAATTCGTGGTTGCAGAGCAAGGTCACCGCGAACATGAATCTCAACCAGACCTGCAACGCCTACTGGGACGGCGATGCGGTCAACTTCTTCAAGTCCGGCGGCGGCTGTTCCAACACCGGCGAAATCGCCGCGGTGTTCCTGCACGAATGGGGACATGGCCTCGACCAGAACACCGGCGGCGCCGCCAACGAGAACGGCAGCGGCGAAGCGGTCGGCGACACCTTCGCGTTTCTGGAGACGCGCGATGCCTGCATCGGCGAGAACTTCCGGCCGGGCCAGGTCTGTCACAACTGCACGATCTGCACCGGCGTGCGCGACGTACACGATTTCGGCCTCGACGGCACACGCCCGATCGCGCGGCCGTCGAACGTCACCAGCAGCAGCGGCATCAACTGCAATGCCTACATCGGCCTCGGCAACACCGCCTGCCCGTACACCAGCCCGAGTTCGGGCGCGCCGTATCGCGGGCCGATGGGTTACGAAGGTCATTGCGAAAGCCTGATCGCGAGTTCCGCCAACTGGGATCTGAAGAGCGCCCTGGTGGCGCGCTTCGGCGGCGACGGCTGGGACGAGATGGATCGCATCTGGTACGGCAGCCTGACGCCGAGCAAGAGTGCCTATCAGGTGCAGTCCGGCGGCACCTGCAATCCGGCCGCGGTGGTCAACGGCTGCGCCGCGACGAACTGGTACACCGTGTATCTGGCTGCCGACGACGACGACGGCAATCTCGCCAACGGCACGCCGAATGCGTGCCGGATCTGGGATGCATTCGATGCGCACGGCATCGCCTGCGGCGCGCGTCCGGTCTGTTCGGGCGACGCGGCGGATTTCTCGATCGAAATCACCGACGATCCACAAACGGTCTGCGCGCCCGCCGACGCGAACTTCAGTGTCGCCATCACCGCCCAGCTCGGTTTCACCGGCCTGGTGAACTTGAGCGCGAGCGGACAGCCGTCCGGCACCAGCGTGAGCTTCTCGCCGAATCCGGTCGCGCCGGGCAGCACGTCGACGATGACGGTCAGCGGCACCGGCGCCGCGCCTGCCGGCGACTCGACCATCACGGTGTCCGGCAGTGCGGCCGGAAGTCCGGGTCACAGCGCGGACGCGCATCTGACGATCAATGCAGGCGCGCCGGCCGCGCCCATGCTGACCACACCGAGCGACCAGGCGACCGAAGTCAGTCCGCTGCCGACCTTCACCTGGCAGCCTGTCACCGGCGCGGCCTCATACACGATCGAAGTCGCCAGCGATGCGGCCTTCGCGACCATCGTTGCGAGCCAGAGCGGCTTGACCACGACGAGCTGGACCTCCACGGCACTGGCGCCGCAGACGCAGTATTTCTGGCGCGTGCGCGCGGTCGGCAGCTGCGGCGAGAGTGCCGATCCGACTGCATTTTCGTTCACCACCGCAAACGAGTACTGCAGCAATCCGGCGCTCGCGATTCCGGACGACCAACCCGCCGGGGTCACCGATACGCTGACCTTTTCCGATGCGACCGTGCTTTCCGGTGTCAGGTTGAAGATCGTCACGACACACACTTACGTCGGCGACCTCAAGTACACGCTCGCGCGCGGCGCGAGCAGCGTCGTCGTGATCGATCAGCCCGAATGCGGCGAATCGGATATCGATGTCGTGCTCGACGATGCCTCGACCACGCCGGTGCAGAGTCAATGCAACAGCTCGGCACCGGCCATCTCCGGTGTCGACAAACCCTTGAACCCGCTCGACCCCGCCTTCGCCGGCCAGACCTTCGGCGGCAGCTGGACTCTCAACGTCAGCGACAACGCAGGCCAGGACACCGGCACCCTGGTGCAGTGGTGTCTGGAGCCGAAGGCGGCGACGCCGATCACCCACACGGTCGGCGGCAGCGTGAGCGGTCTCGCCGGCAGCGGACTCGCGCTTTCGTTGAACGGAGGCACGAGCCTGCCGATCGCCGCGAATGGCGGCTTCACGTTCCCGACGCCGCTCGCCGACGGCGCGACCTACGCGGTCACGGTCGCGACGCAGCCGTCCGGCCCCGCGCAAACCTGTTCCGTCTCGAATGGCGACGGCAGCATCGCTGGCGCCGACGTGACGGATGTCGCGGTCGTCTGCACGACGATACCGAGCACCTACACGGTCGGCGGCGCGGTCAACGGCTTGATCGGAAGCGGGCTGGTCCTGTCGTTGAACGGCGGCAGTGGTTTGCCGATCGCATCGGACGGCGGCTTCACCTTTCCGACGCCGCTCGACGATGGCGCCAGCTACGCGGTCAGCATCGTCGCGCAGCCAAGTGGCAAGGCCTGCACGCTCGCGAATGCCAGCGGCAGCATCGATGGCGCCGATGTGACCAACGTACAGGTGACCTGCAGCGATCGCATCTTCGCGGACGGGTTCGAATCACGGTGACGAAAGCACGGCCGCTGCGGCCGCCCGAATCGCCGGCAGTCTCGTTGCGTGCATCCGCTGGCGCGGCTCAGGTGCGCGTCGGTTGCGCCGGCTGGAGTCTGTCGAAGGCGTCCATCGGCGAGTTTCCGGAGCAGGGGTCGCATCTGCAGCGTTACGCGGCGGTCTTCGATGCCGTGGAAATCAACTCGTCGTTCTATCGCCCGCACCGGGCGCAGACCTATGCGCGCTGGGCGGCGAGCGTGCCGGCAAGGTTTCGATTCTCGGTGAAACTTCCGAAGACGATCACGCATGAGCGGCGCCTGCTCGGCGTCGGCAACCTGCTCGATGCCTTTCTCGATGAGGTGGCCGCACTCGGTTCGCGGCTCGGCTGCCTGCTCGTCCAGTTGCCGCCGAGTCTGGCCTTCGATGCGCGTCGCGCGAGCGCGTTCTTCGCCGCGCTGCGCAGACGTCATTCCGGATCAGTCGCCGTCGAACCGCGCCATGCGAGCTGGTTCGATGCGCGCGCCGAACAGCTGCTGCAACGCCATGCGATCGCCCGCGTCGCGGCGGACCCTGCGCGCGTCGCCGAGGCAAGCGAGCCGGGCGGCGATCGCGCGATCGCTTATTTTCGCCTGCACGGATCGCCGCGCGTTTACTACTCGAACTACGAGGACGCGCGCCTGCGAGACCATGCAAGCATCCTGCGTGACGTCGCCGCGACGCACGCCGAGGTGTGGTGCATCTTCGACAACACGGCGCTCGGCGCCGCCAACGCAGATGCGCTGAGCTTGCAGCGGATGCTGCGCGGCGTGCCGTAGCGACTGCGCCACCACACATGCTCGATGGCCGCGGGTTCGTCGACGCCGCAGGCGAACATCACCGCGAGCGCACGCAGGTCGCATAAAATGCGCCGATGCGCCTCAACAAACATATTGCCGAAACCGGCTACTGCTCGCGTCGCGAAGCCGATCGCCTGATCGCCGAGCGCCGCGTGACACTCAATGGTCAGCCGGTCGGCATCGGCACCCAGGTCGCCGAAGGCGACGAGATCCTGATCGACGGCCAGCCGCTGCTCGCACGCCGCGCCGCGACGGCGACGCGCAAGCATGTCTACATCGCGTTGAACAAGCCGGTCGGCATCACCTGCACGACCGAAAGCGCGGTCGGCGGCAACATCATCGACTTCGTCGACCATCAGCAGCGCATCTTCCCGGTCGGTCGCCTCGACAAGGATTCGGAAGGACTCATTCTTCTGACCAGCAACGGCGGCATCGTCAACGAGATCCTGCGTTCGGAAAACCGCCACGAGAAGGAATACCTGGTCGGTGTGAACAAGCCGGTCACGCCCGAGTTCCTCGCCGGCATGTCGCGCGGCGTGCGCATCCATCACCAGTTGACCAAGCCGTGCAAGGCGACGCGACTGGCAAAGTTCGGTTTCCGCATCGTGCTGACGCAGGGCCTGAACCGGCAGATCCGACTGATGGCCGAAGCCTTCGGCTACCGCGTGACCCAGCTACGAAGAGTGCGCATCGTCAACATCAAGCTCGGTGAACTCAAGGTCGGGCGCTGGCGCAATCTGACCGACGCCGAGCTGCGCGGTTTGCTGCCCGAGCGCGAGGACTGGTAAGGGTCGTTCGTCCGCGCCGCCGCGCCTCCCGCCGCACGCGGCATTGCCGTATGCTCTGCAGCGTTTTCCCATTGTGGAGACCGCCGCATGACCGCTTCGAGGTTGTCGTTCGTATCCGTATCCGGTGTCCTGGCGGCATGCCTCGCGCTGCCTGCGCAGGCGCAATGGTCGGCCGATCCCGCAGTCAACCTGACCGTCGCCGACCGCGCCGGCGGTCAGGTGCAGCCGAAGCTGGTCGCGACCGGCGACGGCGGCTTCTATGTCAGCTGGTTCGGCAACGGCAGCGATGGCTACGACGTGTATCTGCAGCGCCTTTCCGCCGACGGCGTGGAGCAGTGGGCACACAACGGCATCACCCTGGCCGATCGACACGAGAGCTCGACACAGGACTACGGCCTGGCCGTCGACGCGGCCGGCGATGCCCTGGTGACGTTCCAGTACGAAGACGCCAACGACATCGCTCAGATCGCGGCGAGCAAGGTCGGAGCGGACGGCACGCCGCTGTGGGGCGTTCCCGGCGTGATCGTCAGCGCCGACAGCGGCAACGCGAACTCGCCGCGCATCGCAGCGACCAGCGACGGCGCGGCGGTCGTCGCCTGGTCGGCATCGGATGGTTCTATCGTGCTGCAGAAACTCGACAGCAGCGGCGCGCCGCTTTGGGGCGCGTCCGGCGTCGTGCTGGCGCCGCCGAGCGGGTTCTTCCTGCTCGCCGATCTCAAAGCTTCCGATGACGGCACGGTGATCGCTTCGTGGTCGGCGCAGCTGTCATTTCAGGACCGCGAATTGTGGACGCAGAAGTTCGCCGCTGCGGACGGCGCGCCGGTGTGGGGCACTGATCCGCTCAAGGTGTTCGACGGCGATGGCGGCGCGATGCAATTCGGCTACTTTCCGTCATTCATCGACGACAGCGCCGGCGGTGCGGTGTTCGTCTGGTACACGGTCAACCTCGCCGCCACGGTTCACGCCCAGCATGTGATGAGCGATGGCTCCTTCGCGTTCGCACAGAACGGCCTCGACGTGACCACCGACACCGACTCCACGCACGAGGAGCCAGCCGGCGCCTACGATCCGGCCAGCGGCGACATCTACGCAATCTGGCGCATCGCCGATGCATCGACGCAGAGCCAGATCGGGATCAACGCGCAGCGCATCGACGTCAGCGGCGCCGCGCAGTTCGGTGCGACCGGCAAGGTGCTGGCCGCGCAATCCCTGACCGATCAGAGCCAGGTCGGCGTGCTCGCGCTGCCGGGCGGCGGCGCGCTGTTTTCGTGGGTCAGCGACGATTTCCCGAACCCGATGCCGGCCCATGTCGAACGCCTCGACAAGCACGGCGATTCCGTCTGGGCGACCGCGGTCGTCGACATCAAGACCGCGGCGACGGATACCTCGCGGCTGGCCGGCGCGCTCAGCGCGAACCCGTTCGCCGCGTACGTTTGGGAAGATGGTTCGGACGGCGAGGGCGCGGGTGTGATCAAATTGCAGGATATCGACTTCGATGGCGTCCTCGGACCGCTGGCGCCGGCCGATCGCATCTTCGCCGACGGTTTCGACGGCGGCTGATGCACGGTGGCGAGATGAAGTCGACCGAAGTCGGGCTGTGGGGATGAGGCAACTCGACTTCAGCCCGGAACGTATCTGCAGGGAGATTCGTCGTTGAATACGCTCGATCGCTTGAAAAGTCTTTTCCGTTCCGTTGCGGACGTGCGCGAGCGCAGGCATCGACCGCGCACCACGGCTCGCGCCGGCACGCGCGTGCTGGTGATCGACGATTCGCCGACCGTGCTCGCCTTGCTGCGCAAATACCTTTCCCAGAACGGGCTGGTGACGCTGGAAGCCGCCGCCGCCGAACGCGGGCTCGAGATCGCACGCAACGAACGCCCCGACCTGATCTTCCTCGACATCGTGCTGCCCGGCATGAACGGCTTCGCCGCGCTGCGCGCGCTGCGTCACGACGCGCGCACGGTCGAGATTCCGGTGATCATGATCAGCGGCAATGCGCAGGCCACCGAACAGTTCTACGCGCACCGCATCGGCGCCGACGACTTCATGCGCAAGCCGTTCACGCGCGAGGACGTGTTCATGCGCATCGAGCGCAGGCTCGATGCGGATTTCGTGCTGAAGCGGCGCGCCGGAACCTTGCGCGTCGCAGGCTGATTGCGCCGCGGCGCAGGCCGCCGCTGCGCGTCAACGCTTCAGCAACGCCGTCGCCTGATCGAGGCGCCTGCTGTAGCCGTCCAGCACCTTCGCGGTGAGCGTGGCGTACTGATTGGCCTGTTCCCAGTTGCGTGCCTCGATCGCTTCGCGCACGCCGGGCAGGGTCTTCACGCCGTAGCCGGTCAACAGGCCCGGCGCGTAGACGAAGTGCTTGAACCACGGCCGGCCGGGCAGGCCGGCATCGCTGGTGAGTGCCTGTTCCATCGACTGCAGAATCTGGTTGAGCTCGGCTCGCTGACCTGCGCCCGGCGGCTTGCCGTCGATGCTCGCCGCGTAAGCCTGCTCGTAGGCGCTCGTGCTGTTCTTCAAAGTCAGCGATGCGTTCTGCAGCTCGGCCAGATGCAGGTACGGCACATTCGATTCGCGCTCCGGCGCCAGCAGCGGACGCGTCGGATCGGCGGCCAGCTTGAAGGCGTCGCTGTCGAGCAGATGGCGCAGGACATCGGTGCGTTCGCGTTCGTGATCGGCCATCTTCACCAGCTCGTCGACGTACTGCGCGACCGTGTCGGCGAAATCACTGAAGCGCATCGGGATGATGTCGGCCTCGGCGCTGCGCAGGGCGATGTGGCCGGCGGTTTTCGCCAGCGCGACGCCGTATTCGAAGCTGGGATCGCCGAAGCGGACGTAGTGATCGAATGAATCGTAGACGGAGTGATAGACGCCGTCACTGTCATCCTCGCCGCCGAAGCCGAGATTCAGCGAGGCGATGCCGAGATGCTGCAGGAACGAGGAATAATCCGATCCCGAACCGAGTGCACCGATCGGCAAATCATCCGAACCCGCGGCAATCTTCGCGAGCATGCGCTGCTGCTCGCCGCCGCCGTCGAGCGCTTCGACCTGCAGGCGCGCGCGCAGACGTTTCTGCACGCTGACATGGGTCTGCGGATCCTCGACGCCGGCGCTGACCTGGTTGACCAGATGCTGCAGCGAATGGCTGCCTTCGGCATCGAGAAAGCCGCGTCCGTTGGTGTCGGAGTTGATGTAGATGACGGCTTTTTTCTTCAGCTCGTCGGCATGCGTCTCGGCCCATTCGGTCGAGCCGATCAGGCCGGGTTCCTCGGCATCCCAACTCGCGTAGACGAGCGTGCGCTGCGGGCGCCAGCCGCTCTTCGTCAACGCGCCGATCGCCTTCGCCTCGGCCATCAGGGCGACGTTTCCGGCGAGCGGATCCCACGCGCCGTAGACCCAGCCGTCATGATGGTTGCCGCGCAGCACCCACTGATCCGGATAGCGACTGCCCTTCATCACGGCGATCACGTCGTAGATGGGTTTCTGTGTCCAGTCGGACTGGATCGCGAGACGAACCTTGGCGGCGCCCGGTCCAAGGTGATAGGTGATCGGCAACGCGCCGCGCCATTCCGGCGGCGCGACCGGGCCATCGAGCGCCGCCAGCAGCGGCTGTGCGTCGGCATAGGAAATCGGCAACACCGGAATCTTCAAGATCGTTTTCGCATCTGCCAGCGACAACCGCTTGGCATCCTTGGTCGAGCCCACGTTCGGCGTCAGCGGATCGCCCGGATATTGCTGCATGTCCTGCACGGAACCGCGCTGCACGCCGTCGGCTGGACGGAAGCCGCCCTTCGGCCAGGTATCGCCGCTGGCGTAGCCGTCGTCCTTCGGGTCGGAATAGATCAGGCAGCCGATCGCGCCGTGTTCCCACGCAAGCTTCGGTTTCAAACCACGCCAGCCGCCGCCGTAGCGCGTGATGACGATGCGACCCTTGACGTCGATCCCGCGCCGCGCGAGCGCCTTGTAGTCATCCGGCATGCCGTAGTTGGCGTACACGAGTTCGCCGCTCACATCGCCGTCGGCGCCGTAGACGTTGTACGGCGGCAGCGTGCCGGGCTTGCCCGAGGTCGAATCGCCCTCGACTGCCGGTTCCTGCAGCTTCGCGGTGAACGCATTCGGCGCGAGCATGTGCAGCGATACGCTCTTCGGGGTCGGATAGAGCACGGAGAACGTCTCGATGCGCGCGTCCCATCCCCAGCTCTTGAACTGCGCGAGCATGAAGTCGGCATTCGCCTTGTCGTGCGGCGAGCCGACCTGGTTCGGTTCCGACGCCATCTGCTGCAGCCATGCGCGCAGATCTTTCGGATCGAGCTGCGCATCGAACCGTTGTTCGAGCTGCTGCTGCGCCGTCGCGCTCTGCGTCGTTAATCCGCGCATCGCCACCGTCGCCGGTGAATTCGGCGCAGCACCGGCAAGGCCGCTCAACAGGGTGAGCGTGAGCGAAGAGAACAAGACGTTCGCAGCAGCGTGTTTCATCGAGACTCCCGGAGTCGGCGCGAGCGGATGACGCGCACAAGCCGCCGAGTTTCGCACAGGCGCGACGGCACGGCGCATGAGCAAAAGGTCATGTTTCACACGCTGCTCGCAGGGATGTCGGACCGCTTGCAGTTCAGCCGGCTTGCGCAGGCGAAGCGCGTTGCAACGATGGCGCTTGGTGACTGTCGCGGACCCGCGCGCAGTTCCGGAAGACTTTGCAGTGTCTGCCGGAACTGGCGCAGCGAACGCTATACCGGTCCGTCGAATCCGTTGATGAAAATCGTGTCGTCGACCGTGCAGGCCGAGAACTGTTCATTGACCGAGAACTGATTGTTGTCGGCGTCGTAACCACCGGTTGCCCAGATGTCGCCGCTGGCAGGGTCGATGTCGGCGGCAAAATTTCGGCGCGGCGTGATCAGCGCCGGTGCCGTGGTCCAGGTGTCGGTCGACGGCGTGTAGACATCGACCTCGCTGCCGGGATTGGGATCGACGCGACCGCCGCCGAGCACCCAGATCGAGCCATCGGTCTGCGTGACCGCACGCGTTTCACCGGTGGCGCGCGGAATCGCCGTCACTGCCGTCACCGTGTCCGCGACCGGGTCGTAGCTGAAGGCCGTGTCATTGTCGAGCACGACAGCCGGATCCTGGGTGGTGTCGAACGACGAGCCGCCGAGCAGATAGATCAGACCGCCGGAGGCCGCCGTCGGTATGTAGCCGAGCGGTGTCGGCAGCGTCGCGGTCATCAAGGTCCAGCGCGACCCGGCCGCGGCCGCGGGATCGAAGCGGTAAATCGCGCTGGTCATGTCGACGTTGACCTCGAAGCCGCCGAATACATAGAGCTTGTTGTCCACCACGGCGGCGCCGCCGGGCAGGGTGGCGCCATCGACCGCGCCCGGCCAGGGATCGTCGGCGAGGGTGGTCATCACATCGGCGACCGGGTCGTACTGGCGCACTTCGGCCGTCGTCGTGGTGGCGCCCGCAGCCGATCCGCCGAGGGTCACGATGTACTTCGTGCCGCCGAAGTCGAGCACGCCGCCGACCATGTTGTTGACCTGGCCGTCGGCGAAGGTTCCGTTCTTGGTCGACCAGCTGTCGAGCGCAGGATCGTATTCGCTGACCTGCATCAGGTCGGAGCCGGCGTCATCCGACGAGCGCCCACCGAGCGCGTAGAACTTGCCGTTCGGTGGGAAGAACGCACCCCAGGCTCGCACCAGCGTGCTCGGAAAATCGGCGCGACCCGCCCAGGCGCCGGGCGGCGTGCAGACACCGCTCGGCTGCTCGGCGGCGAGCGCGGGGCTGGCTGAAAAGACGACGAGGCAAATCAGAAATGCAAATGTCCGAAAACGAAACTCGCGCATGGCTGCTCTCCTGTGAAAGACCCAAAGCTTGAGTTGTCGGCGCATCGGGAGCGACCCGATCCGCGGCGCGGCATCCGCAAGCAAGCGGACTCGCGCGGAACGAGGTCGCTGCAGCGCGAACCCGTTCGGCATTCGATTTTGTCGTTGAAACGTGAAACCCTGCGGCGAGCCTAATCCCCGCATCCGGGGCGTTGCAAGTGGCTTTGCAAGTCCCGCTCGCGGGAAGTGGCGTCCCGACGCCGATTCGATACGCAGCGGGGCGGTGATCGCTGCAACCGCCTGCGCCTCGGGCGGATGCGCGCAGGCGCTGATCAGTTCGTCAGCGCGGCGTTGTGATAGACGTCCTGCACGTCGTCGAGTTCGTCCAGCCAGTCCAGCAGATCGTGCAGCGTCGCGGCGACCTCGTCGCTGACCGCGACGCGATTTTCCGGGCGCATGACGACATCGGCACTCAGCGGCACCAGACCCGCGGCGGCGAGCGCCTTCTTGACCGCCTCGAAGTTTTCCGGCGCGCACAGCACGGCGCTGCCGCCGTCGGCGCTCTGCACATCGTCGGCGCCGGCATCGAGCGCGATCTCCAGCAGCTTGTCCTCGGCACCGGCCGCACTGGTATCGAACACGAGTTCGCCGGTGCGGTGGAACTGGAATGCGACCGAGCCGCTGGTACCGAGGTTGCCGCCGTGCTTGGACAGCGCGTGGCGCACGTCGGAGACGGTGCGCACCGGATTGTCGGTCATCGCATCGATGATCAGCGCGACACCGGACGGGCCGTAGCCCTCGTAGCGCAGCTCCTGCATATTGTCCGCGCCCTCGGCACCGGAGCCGCGCTTGACCGCGCGCTCGATCGTGTCCTTGGTCATGTTCGCCGACAGCGCCTTCTCGATGCCGATGCGCAGGCGCGCGTTGGTCGCCGGGTCGCCGCCGTTGCGCGCGGCGATCGTGATCTCGCGAATGAGTTTGGTGAAGACCTTGCCACGACGGGCGTCTTCGGCGTTCTTGCGGTTCTCGATGCTCGGGCCTCTGCCCATACGGATTCCTGCGTCGTTCGTGCGGAGATCGTGCGCGAGCGCACGTGGGGTGCGAAGGATACTTCGACTCTGCCGCGACGGCACGCGTGTGCCATCCGACGCCGAGCGCGGCCTTCCTTCTGGCACAGGTTGCACGCGTTCGCGCCTGCCAGTATCCAGCGCTGCAATCCGACCCCAGGGATTTCGATATGCGCGATTTCAAGTTGACGCTGTGCGCCGGACTGCTCACCGCGGCGACCGCGATGGCAGCCGACCCCGGCAAGCCGCAATACGGCGATTGGGGCTTCGATCGCAGCGGCGCGGATTTCTCGACGCGACCGGGCGATGATTTCTTCCGCTACGCCAACGGAACCTGGGTCGAGAAAACTACGATCCCTGCGGACAAGCCGGCGTACTCGTTGCGGCTGGCGATGAGCGACAGCGTCGAGCAGCGCCTGCGCGGTCTGATCGAGGACGCGGCGGCGAAAGCGCCGCGCACACCGAAGACACTACAGGACAGGGTCGGCGCTTTCTACGCGGCCTTCATGGACGAGTCGCGCATCGAGGCGACCGGCGCGAAAGCGATCGAAGCGCAGCTGCAGGCGGTGCGCAAAGCCCGCACACGCGACGATCTCGCCGCGCTGATGGGGCGCAGCAATGTCGACTTCGAGGCTTCGCTGTTCAATCTCGGCATCGATGCCGACCTGAAGGACGCGGCGCACTATGCGGTCTATGCAGGGCAGGGCGGGCTCGGCCTGCCGGACCGCGATTATTACCTCAAGGCCGAGTTCGCCACGCAGAAATCGGCGTATCAGGCGTATGCGGCGCGACTGCTCGAACTGATCGGCTGGCCGGATGCCGAGCGCGCTGCCGGCGATGTCGTCGCATTCGAAACTCGCGTCGCGGAGGCGAGCTGGGCCAAGTCCGAGCAACGCGATCCGCTCGCCACCTACAACCCGATGAGCGTCGCCGAGCTCGACGCGTTCGCGCCGGGATTTGCGTGGAAGCGTTTCCTCGACGCGGCGCACGTCGGCCATCGCGCCCGCATCGTGGTCGCCGAGAAATCCGCGTTTCCGAAACTGGCGAGCGTGTATGCGCAGAGCCCGGTCGCGACGCTGCAGGCGTGGCAGGCGATGCGTATCGCCGACAACGCGGCGTTCTATCTGTCGCGGCCGTTCCAGGACGCGTATTTCGATCTGCACAACAAGACGCTGTCCGGCCAGCAGGCGCAGAGCGAACGCTGGAAACGCGGCGTGCATGCGGTTTCCGGCGGCGATTACGGCGTCGGCGAACGCAGCGAGAGTTTCGGCAATCTCGGTTGGGCAGTCGGCCAGCTGTATACCGCGCAGTATTTTCCGCCGCAGGCAAAAGTGAAGATCGAGGAACTCGTCGCGAACCTGAAAGCGGCCTTCCATGCACGCATCGAAAAGCTCGACTGGATGAGCGCGCCGACCCGGAAGGAAGCGCTGAAAAAGCTCGACACCTATGTGATCAAGGTCGGCTATCCGGATCATCCGCGCGATTATTCCGCGCTGGTCGTGCGTGGCGATGATCTCATCGGCAACGTCACGCGTGCAGCGGCAGCGGACTGGGGATTCTATGTCGCCCGTCTCGACGGCGCGGTCGATCGCAGCGACTGGCTGATGACGCCGCAGACCAACGACGCCTACAACGGCTCGCTGCGCGACATCGTGTTTCCAGCTGCGATCCTGCAGCCTCCGATCTTCGATCCGAATGCGGACGCCGCGATGAACTACGGCGCGGCCGGCGGCATCATCGGCCACGAACTCACCCACGGCTTCGACGACCAGGGCCGCAAGATCGATGCGGACGGCGCGCTGCGCGACTGGTGGAGCGCCGACGATGCGAAGGCGTTCGAGGCACGCGCGAAGCAACTCGGCGCGCAGTATTCGGCGTTCGAACCCTTGCCCGGCGTGCACATCAACGGTGACTTGACGATGGGCGAGAACATCGCCGATGCCGGCGGCCTGACCCTCGCGCTGGATGCCTATCGCGCGTCGCTGCAGGGCAAGCCGGCGCCGGTGCTGGACGGACTCAGCGGCGAGCAGCGCGTGTTCCTCGGCTGGGCGCAGGCCTGGCGCGGCAAGTTGCGCGACGACGCGATCCGCCGCCAGGTCGTCAGCGATCCGCATTCACCGCGCGTGTTTCGCGTCAACGGCGTGGTGCGCAACATCGATGCGTGGTACACGCTGTTCGGTGTGAAGGCCGGCGAGAAACTCTACGTCGATCCTGCCAAGCGCGTGCGCATCTGGTAGCGCATCGGCTCCGATCACATTCCGCTTCGATCGTTCAGTCAGGCGGCGCGCGCAGCGAGAGATTTCTCGATGCGCACGAAATGCGCGAGCATCTCCGCGTGAATGCGGTCGGTCTTCTCGTGCAGATGCGCGATCTCGAGCTCGGCCTTGATGTTGACGTCGTATTCGATGTCCGAACGGACGCGATCCTTTTCGGTCTGGCGGTTCTGGCTGATCAGCACGAAGCAGGCGAGGAAGATCGATTCCAGCGACACGATCATCGTCAGAAGGCCGAACGGATACGCATCGAACACCGGCGTGCCGAGCGGCAGCGTGTTCGCGCCGATCCACACGATGAACCAGACCAGATTCAGCAGCAGAAACGGCATGCTGCCGCTGAACCAGGAAATCCAGTCGGACACGCGCTGCAGCGGCGTGATCTTTTCCTCGGCTTCGACGTTCGCGTTGCGCGATACGCGCGTGCGCAGCAGCTCGTCCGCCTTGCGCGTCATGTGCCCCATCGCGCCGAGCAGGCGCAGTGCGGCCTGCGGACTTTTCGAGAACAGCAGCAGCAGATGCGCGCGTTGCAGTTCGAGCAGTTCGCAATCGACCAGCGCACGCGCCGTCGCGGTGCGCGGACCGTTGTCGAGCAGGGCGAGCTCGCCGAAAACGCCGCCGGGTTCGACGATCGCGAGTTCGATCTTCTGCCCCGCGGTGTCCTTGATGTAGAGCTCGAGTTCGCCGCTGCGCACGATGTAGAGCGATTCACCCGGATCGCCGGTATTGAACAGCACGTTACCGGCCGCGAGGTTGCGCTGCTCGATGAAGCCGGCGAGTTCGGCGCGATCGTCGGCACCGATGTGTTCGAACAGCTCGACGTCGCCGAGCATTTCCGGATGGCCTGCCATGGGTTCCCCTGACGCCGCTGCGATGCCGAAACAATAGCGCTTTGATCGTCCGAGGTGACAGCCGGCACCGGAATTCCGGTGCCGGCTGTGCCGTGGTTGGCTCAGAGGTGGCAGTCGGTCGGTGCCGGGGTCAGCCGTGCGATGTCGATCGAGCCGCTGCTGCCGCCGTTGACGGACGCGTTGAAGTGATAGCTCAGCGTCGCCGCGGCGCAGCTGTGGAAGACCAGTTGCGCGCTGCCGACCAGCGTGGTCGATACCGCGGCTGGATTGTCGAAGACTCCGCTCGCGGTCTGGAAAATCCCGATGTCGCTCACGGTTCCTGCGCCGGGTGAGTACGAGGCTTGCAGGGTGTACCAGCGCTGGCCTGCCGCTCCGCTGGCGGGTGTCGCCGTATCGGAAAAGGTATACCAGGCTCCGAAGAGAACACTCGCGGTCGGATTCAGATCGAGCACCAGGCCCTGGCCTGAGTTCGCCGGGTCGTACCAGGTTCCCGCGAACGGATAGCCGGTGTTGCCGCCACCACCGGCCGCGGTGCAGTTCACGTTCGGTGTCAGGCGAAACAGCGGGAACGATCCACTGCGCGTGTCGTCGCCATCGAAGGCGTAGCTGAGCGTGGCGTGACCGCAGTCCGAAAGCTGCAGCGTCGCCTGTCCGACCGCAACGGTCTGCACGCTTGCCGGCGAGTCGAAGCGCCCACCGGTCGATGCATAGATCGGCAGGGTTGCGTACGGACTCGTGTTGTCGACTTCGCCCTGCAAGGTATACCAACGCTCGCCGCCGGCGGCGGTCGTATCGAAGGTGAACCAGCCGCCGAACAACGAACCGCGGCCAGCGCCGATATCGTCCGGCGTGACTTCCATCACGATGCCTTGGCCGCTGGTCGCGGTGTTGTACCAGGTTCCGGTCAGACCGCGTTGATCCAGGTTCACCGGAATCGTGGTGGCATCGTTCCAGTGCGCCAGCAGATTGGCGACGTCGATCGAGCCGAGCCCGGTTGCGAGATCGTAGCCGCTGCCGACCAGAAAACCCGGCAAGCCACCGCTCAAGCCGGACGGGCCGGCCGAACTGTTGTTGCACATGCTCGGCGTCGCGGCGACGCAATTGGCGACGCCGCTGCTGGCGATCGTCACATCATGGAAAACCGCATTGGCCGGGTTTGCCGCGAGCGAGTAGAGCTTCGGGTTCAAGTTCGCCTGCGCGCTGCCCATTTTCTGGTTCAACAAGGCGGCAATGCCGGCCATGCTCGGAGCAGACGCGGAGGTACCGCCGACCACGATGAGGCGGAACTGATTGCCGACGACGGCGCACGAGCCATTCTGTGCAGCGAGGCAGGAAAAATAACCATCGCGGATCGAGGCGCCGAATGACACGTCCGGCACATAGCGTCCCTGATTGCCCGGGACACCGGTGCCGACTTGCCAGGATGGCTTGGGCAGGTAGGCACTCACGCCACCGCCGGTGGCGGCAACCTGGGGCGCATTCGTGTCGGAATTGAGCGGCTCGTTCCACGCGCCCTCCGGAATGTAACCGCGCGCTGATCCGAAGTTGGTGCCGTTTTCCTCATTCCAGTACAGGCGCGGATTCTCGGTATCCGCAAACGAGGTGCCACCGACACAGGTCACGTGCCCGCTGGAACAGAAAATATTCGTGCTCACGCGTTCGTTCGCCGTGGGTGCCGAATCGAGGTCGGCGCAGCCGGCTACACCGCCATCGCCGGATGATACGAACACGGAGATACCTTCCATCTCGGCCTGGCTGAAGAACTGGTCCAGTGAATTCGCATCGGCGCGGGAGTTGTCGGCTTCGCAGGAACCGAAGCTGATATCGATGATCTTCGCAGGCACCGGCTCGTGATCGATCGCGTAGTCGATCGCGATGCCGACGCCATCCGAGTTGCCGACATTGCCGCTCGCAATCAGCAGGATCGACGCGCCCGGTGCCACGCTGCCTGCGCGCGTCACGTCCAGCGTCGCCTCGCTTTGATCCTTCACGGCATCGGTAGGCTTGGAGCAACTCGGGGTCGCGGTATCACTGTCGACACATGTAGTTGCCGGTGCGCCGGGATCGATGCCGTTCGGCGGAATCACGACGGTCACCGCCTTCGCGGGCAATCCGGCGAGACTCTGGAAATTCGCGACGTCGGGTGGGTTCACGCGGGAGCGACCGACGACGGCAATCGTCTGTCCGCTGCCGTCGATGCCTTGCGCTGCTACAGGACTGAGGTTGTAGATATACGAGAAGTCGGACGGAAACACGATGTTGCTGCACGGTGACGATTGGCAGTCGGTGAGCGCGGGCTGCGCCGCTGCCTTTGCCAGTGACGAGGTCCGCACAGCGGCGACACGATGTTGCGGCACGAAGTGACGTGAATTGAGCCCGCTGACCGCATCGATCGCGCCCGCGAATGCCGCGGGAATCTGCGGATCGCCCAGGGTAGACATGCGTTTTTCAGAGCCTGCCTGGAAGTAGTGCAGGGGAGTCGAGAATGCGGCGCTCACCTTGGCCGCGCTGCCGCTGAAGCTGATGCGCATGCGATTGTTCGACACGCTGTCGACGTGCAGGCCTTGCGCGTGCAGCCAGTCGGAAATCGCATCGATGTCGTTTTGCGAACTGCCGAAGCGGGCGCCGATCTCGCTCGGCGAAAGCCAGTGCTGATAATCCGGCGAGGTCGGATCCTTCTGCGCCGACAGGTATTGGTCGAACGCCTGCTGGCGCTCGGGAGAGCGCTTCAGCACGATGCTCATCTGCGCAAGTTCCAGGCTTTCCGGCACCGCACCGACATCGGCATCCGGCTTCGCCCAGCGGATGCGATGATCGGCCAGCACGCTGCGCGCAGCCGCATCGGCCGGTGCCAGGATCAGATTGCCTTGGGCAGACGACGCTATCGAACCCAGGGCGGTGCTGACGCCCAGCAGCAGCGAAACCAGCTGCAGGCCACACAGGCGAGCGCGGCGGCGATGGTGCGATTGCACGGATTTCATTGGATGTTCCCTCAAAAGACCAGATACCGCGCGAATGATCCGGTGCCTGTGCGAAGAGCACAAGTCAACACGTGTAAATTTAGAGCGCAAAACCGATGCGATCGGGCAGTGGTGCTCGATATTTGAAGCGCGGGTGCGATCCTGCGACGTCGGGCGAAGTCGCACTCGGCAGAGCGGGGCCACTGCCGGTACGATGCGCGACCCGTCTGCCCCTGGTGAGTCGATGTCCGCATCCGTCAACGCTCCCGTCCTGCGCGGATTCCGCTACTACGATCTGCTCGTCGGCGGCATGGTGGCGGTGCTGCTCTGCTCCAATCTGATCGGGCCGGCCAAGGTCTGCACCTTCACCTTGCCTCTGATCGGTGCGCTGAGTTTCGGTGCGGGCAATCTGTTCTTTCCGGTCAGCTACATCTTCGGCGACGTGCTGACCGAGGTTTACGGCTATGCGCGCGCACGCCGCGCGATCTGGGCCGGTTTCGGTGGCTTGCTGTTCGCCAGCTTCATGACCTGGGTGATTCTGTCGATGCCGCCGAGCCCGGGCGAGCCGTTCAACACGAAGCTGCAGCCTGCACTCGAAGTGGTGTTCGGAGGAACCTGGCGCATCGTGCTCGCATCGATGGTCGCTTACTGGCTTGGCGACTTCGCCAACTCCTTCGTGATGGCGAAGATGAAGATCTGGACGCGCGGTCGCATGCTGTGGACGCGCACCATCGGATCGACCCTGGTCGGGCAGGGCATCGACAGCGTGACCTTTTATCCGATCGCATTCGCCGGCATCTGGGAAGGCCAGACGATACTCAAGGTGATCGCGTTCAACTGGACGATGAAGGTCGCCGTCGAAGTGGTATTCACACCGCTGACCTACGCGGTGGTCGGTTTTCTGAAACGGCGCGAAGGCGTCGATGTCTACGACAGCGCGACGCGCTTCACGCCGTTCAGTCTGCGCGACGAGGGCGATCTGCAGCGCCTGCGTTGACGCGAAGTGTGCGGCGCGCATGCTGATGCGCCGTTGCCGTCACGCTGCCCTGATCATGTCCACGCTGCATCGCGTGGACACGTTGCGGACTCATGCAGAGCGTGACCCGGCTTGTCGCGCTCTCAGTTCTGCGGTCCGTCGAAGCCGTCTTCGAAAATCTCTTCGGGCGGACCGTCGGTGATCTGCAGCTGCACATCGCTGCCGCTGTAGACGAGTTGACCGTACACATCATCCGGCAGATTGAGCTGCGCGAACCTGCCGTCGATGCTGACGGCAGTGAGCAGCGAATACGTGCTTCCCACCGCAGGTATCGCGCCACCGAAATCGACAGCGACGCTGCCGCCGAGATGCGCGTTTCCACCAACCACGAGCTGCGAGGAATCGCTGGATGCGATGTCGGCATGCAACTGCAAGGTCGAGTCTTGCAGTGAAACACCGGCGTCGACCGTCATCGATGCGAATGGCTGCGCCGATGTGGCGGGCACCACGCTGCCGCCGGTCGTGCTCAATGCGGCGATGTCGCCGCTGCCGGTCAGCGTTCCGCCGCTGACAACGACCGTGCTGGCGAGGAGATGGTTGTCGACTTCGAGCGTGCCGCTGTCGACTTCCGTCGTTCCCGAATAACTCTGGTCGGCCGCGATCACGACGCTGCCGGTGCCGTCGATTGCGATGCCGCGCTGATTGGAACTTGCGCTCGCATCGCTGCCGGCTTCGTCGGTGATGGTGTCGCTGATCGTATAGGTCGCACCGTCGGCGGGCTGCAGGCTCAGCGCTCCGAGCGTGCCTTGCAGAAAAATGCCGCTGCCGTAGGCCGCGCCCGCGGTCGGCGTTCCATGTCCGTCGAGGCCGCCTGGCATCCCGCCGTTCACGGCGCCGCCGGCCAGCGTGCCACTGCCGG
>Ga0247779_1000174_pt1 | contig 49166 bp, 52 predicted proteins | sample UWRJL221509R5_FD_179925 | JGI IMG/M metagenome (GOLD analysis project Ga0247779, IMG submission 179925) | Plant litter microbial communities from Arlington Agricultural Research Station in Wisconsin, United States - UWRJ-L221-509R-5 | ecosystem: Environmental > Terrestrial > Plant litter >...
TGATTATATATGTATAATGCCATACTTTTATTACATTCCTACCCTTTCGGCAAAATGCGATCTAATAGCACCCGTGCGAAAATCGATCTTGGCCACTGGAAAGGCGCATCTGCCTACCAACCACACATAATCCTAAGTATACCCTCCGATCCCTTCCTTAACTTCCAGTAATTAACATGTCGGCGGTGAGAGAGCGTTTGTGTCGTCCTGTCGGGATCTCTATCTGACCATTTACTTCCGTGCATCAGCAGAACGAAGATCAGGATGATCTCAAACCCACCCACACTCCAGGTACGTTGAGATTTTGGCCTCCTGTCGTCTTCCCCTCCCTTTCCCTTTCTATTTACTTCGGATTCCGATGCTAATGATCATGCTACCTAAACAAAAGGATACAAGCCTGGAGCTGCGAAATCTGCGGACGAGTACGCTAAGCTCGATGCGGAAGATGAGAGTTTAGCGCGTTGGAAGGCATCATTAGGAATCGTACCTGGTGCATCGGCACCAGCTACTGGTCCCAAAGTGAGTGTCTGCTTAAATATATGCTCTCATTTAAAGAGTAATATTCTGATCAATTCAATCAATAAGGTGACAGTCCTTACTTTGGAACTCGCTTCGCCCACCCTCCCTGCTGGAAAGGAAATTTCGTTCAATTTGAATGATACTGCTAAACTTGCGGACACGAAGAAGAACCCAATCATCATCAAGGAAGGTATCGAATACAAGTAAGTTTGTTTTGAAGGGACTTGGATCGGAGTCGTGATAACTGATGATTTTTTCGTCTCTGAAAAGTGTGCGCATCACCTTCAAGGTCAACCACTCCATCATTTCTGTAAGATGATCTATCTCCCCTATCTTATCTCTGCCTCGACCCTGAGTTTGATAATCGTTAAATTTGGCAGGGTGTCAGATATATCCAATTGGTGAAGCGCGCCGGCGTCAAGGGTGCGTTACTACTTTTCTTTTAATCTTTTGCGGTGAGTGTGATAGCAAAGCTAACGTATGACTTATTTCAAGTCGATAAATTGGAGCAAATGCTCGGCTCTTATGGTCCTTCCCCTGACGGCAAACCCTACACGAAGAACTTCGACCCGGAGGAGTCGCCGTCTGGAATGCTTGCGCGTTCAGGCACTTACCATGTCCGAAGTCGGGTAGTCGACGACGACGGTGAGGTGTATGCTGGTACGTGCCTGCTCATTCGCAGAAATATTTTGTCATTTTTGCTTTGTCATGCCACTAACGTCGAAATATTTTTTCCGTCTCAGATTGGGAATGGTGCTTCAAGTTGGCCAAGGAGTGGTAAATGCATTGCTGGTAAATGATATGTGCTTTGAGAATCCGTTGACAGTCGTCGTAGTCGTTGGTGGTGGTGCCGTTTTTGTTTGTTTTTCTTCGTAAACTTGCTTGATCAGGTTTCCTCGCAATTTGTTATGTTACTCTTCTTAACGCTCTCGTATAAAATAAACATCAGATACACATATTCAAATTGGAGGCCTTGTGTTTGAAACGCCTGGTTTCTCAGTTGTCTGAATCCTGATATTAATAAGTGACAAATGGCTCTGCGCGATCTCGTGATCTATAAGTAAAGAGACGCACGATATTTCTTTACCCGACCGCCTTGATCAAAATCATAAATGGCTGTTCGTCTTGTGTCCCATGTTCGATGGCTGAGAGCACCCAGCCCACTGCTTACCCGTTCATTGCGCCGAATACCACTCAGCTCATCGCTTCTTTTGCGACAGCAGTTCTCATTCCGTCTTCACTCCACCGACCAATCAGCCAAGCTACCACCCGCGTTACCGACACCTCCGAAGACATGGGTGGACTACCTACCAGCTAAAAGTCGGCCGTATCTCTACCTGACGCGTATCGACAAGCCTATAGGAACAGTGCTTCTGTTCTACCCCTGTGGTCGGTGCACGTTACATCATCCTGAATGAGCTCCAGATTCTTACCGAGCTTTTGCGGGGGTGGTGGTATAGCATGGTCAATCACCATGGCGTCCTATGCGCTCCAGCTACCATATACAGTCCCTTTGACGTGCATGAGCATATTTGGCATCGGTGCGCTAGTTATGCGAGGTGCTGGCTGCACGATTAATGATATGTGGGATAAAAACCTCGATAAATCTGTCGGTACGTTATTTTGTTTGTGGTCTTTCGTATTATTGCAGTGTGTTTGACTAGCGGCCTTTTTTTTGCGTTTAGCACGAACAAAGGAAAGACCGCTGGCTCGTGGCGATATCACCCAGAAACAGGCGCTAGGTTTCCTCGCTGGACAACTAACGGTTGGATTGGGTGTTCTTCTGCAGTTAAACTGGTACAGGTAAGAAACCTTTTTTTGTGTGCTAAATTTCTCGCCAATTCGAACAAGTATATTGCTCGGAGCTTCTTCGCTATCACTTGTAACCATATATCCTCTGATGAAGAGATATACTGATTGGCCGCAAGCTGTCCTCGGTTTGTATTTAATTTGGCTGTTACTTGACTTGTATAATAACGTTTTCGATTCAATAGGCCTTGCATTCAACTGGGGTGCACTTCTCGGCTGGTCTGCAGTGGCTGGCGCAGTTGACTGGAGTGTTTGTCTCCCTCTATACGCAGGAGGCGTTTGCTGGACTTTAGTATACGATAGTATATATGCCCACCAGGTCGGTATAATTCTCATTTATCGCACAAACGAACGTCGACCAACGAACTGCCTTCATTTTCAGGACAAAAAAGACGACACGCAAGTCGGGATCAGATCGACCGCTTTATTATTTGGAGAAAATACGCGTCCTATTCTTACCGGCTTATCAGCATCTACGTTGTCTTTGATTTCCTATGCTGGGTATCTCAACGCTCAAGGAGAGGCATTTTATCTTGGAGTTGGTCTAGCAACCTTACAGCTTGCACGTATACTTTATAAAACAGATTTTGATAGCCGTCCTAGTTGTTGGAAAGGATTCGTTGGCTGCGGTTGGGCCGGCTTTTGGATCTGGATGGGCGCTTTAGGGGATTACGCCATGCTTCCAACCTCATTCCCTTTCTTGTAATCAAAACCTGTGCCGAATGGTGATGTTATATTGAATACAGGTATCTAAAATACGAATTATAAAGAACAAAACAAAATGAGCCATGCGAAATAACCCTGAAATAGTAGTATATATATGGATGGCTACAAAAAAGTGATAAAGTTAAAACTCATGTCGCCGAATAGAATGTCTGATAAATGCAGGACAGAGATCATGGTGTGTAAATCAGAATGAATGATGATAACGCATTATATGATTAAGAGATCATGCTGAAGTTCGGTATGTAACGGATGACTGTATCCGAGACTTCAACCATCCCTTGAAGCCAACAACAAACAAGGTCCAGCAGAATGCTAGACATGTCAGGGCGACTGAGACGTTAAGAAACATCATGACATCTGAATCGATAATCAAATGAGCAAAAATGTACACACATTAGCAATTAAAGTACGTACCGTCACGACCTCTCCTCATAGCAGCAATGGTGACCTCCTCGGTGGAGAACATAAACACAAGACCTCCACAAGCAAGGAAGAAGCTTCCGAGAGCTTCAGTGGGTGGTCGAGATGGGAGCATAGATCGAGGTGGTCCAAGCCAAAGGAAGAAGTAAGTAAAGCATCTTAAAACGGCAAACGCAACAAGCAGATTTCCCCATAAGGCGTGAATTTCAACCTGAAATAGACATTTTAGATTGGACACATTCGATCTCTTGTCAAGTCGAGACGGATGCAAATAATTACCTGAAAGAGATATGTCTGGGCATGCGCGGCCATTGCCGCGCCAGTGACGCCAATGACCAAAGCTGGGAATGGGTTGAAGCTCCCACTGTAGCTGGGAGGCTCAGTGACAGCCTCGCTGGGAAGATCCAAAGGACGAGATGAAGCAGGGAAGACTGAAGCAGCAAGCCATTTGCGTATTCTTTTCGACTCAATGCCCATACCAATAAGACCAGCGAACCAGAACATTACCTATTGAAAGAAAAATAAGTTTCATAAAATTATCACAAAAAGTTCCCAGACATACTGCAATGCTGATGTGCTGGATTTGTTTAGTCGTGAACGGATCGCCCGGGTTTGCACCGAATCTTTCCATCCATGTGTTCATTGCGCCGTAAAGGAAAATGACAAATGATTCCACGAATTCGGCCGTGTATGGATCGCCAGAAGCAGGCCTATTCCATGCCCATCCGAGATCCGCGAAAGATCCTAGGAATCGCGCGAAGGTTAGAAGACCATAGCACCAGAAGATACCGCCCTCTATAGCCACCGGTATTTGAGATCGAGTAATTTACTGGGAAAAGAAAACTAACGTACTGATGAGGTGAGCAAGACATCCGTTAACATAGTTTTCTCTGCATCCACCTACGAGAGTAGGATGAGCTCCCATTGTGCACAATAAGGAATGGCACATATTTACCAGTATAAATGACAATGCCCAGTAATAATTGCACGAATCCTGCGATGACAAGAGATCTTTCAACGACTGCAAAAGCAACTGAGCCAGTTCGATGCAAGAGGCTTCTGGACCGTAGCAAGGACGCCTTTCGTGTTTGAGCATCTAAGAATGTATCGGAAGAGTGGCCAGGAGAATGGGTTCCAAAGATGGTGCGTTCGGAAGCGATAGAGTAGCCCCGCTGGTGGTGTCGGACGTCATTAGCCCACTGTTCTGTGTTATCGACGTCGTTGGAATTCATTTCTTGAAGGTCAATAGATTCTCGTAACATTTTCGCTGACTCGAACTCATCAGGTTCTTCCGAAACTACTCCAGCATATGTGGCGTTGCTCGAAACCGGTTCTTGTTTTTTGACAACAACATTCCAGAACGACTTGAGCGACCTATCTTGGCTGCGGATAAACAAAAGGAAACGGCGGATAGCGGCAATAATGTCCAAGGTAGATAATGAAAGGGCAAGAAGGATAACCGCATATCCTTGTGAGCGATGCACGGCACCTATTGATTACTTTAGTGAGCACCGTTTACCGACCACCTCGGAAGTGCTTGACTAACCTTCGTACCTAGTATATCGTGATTAGAAAGATACGTAGATTCGTAATCATGAAACAATCCTCACATATTTGGTGTCATTTTACGGTAGATACCGCTCGTTGCGCACCCTAGTGCACAAAACCCGTAAAATGAGAGTGTCACCAAACCGTGAGCCGCATGGTTTACAGAACGCAAAGCGATGCCTTCCAAACGGTTAGACAAAGGCGAGACAAATAGACGAGAGTACCTTACCGACGGGAAGTGAAACGAAGAAAGCGAGACACATAAATATGCCGTGAAATATCATAAGACCTTTATGTCGGTTTTCATAACCTTCGTCTTCCCAATCAAGAGTGTAATATGAAGGGGGAGTGGGAGCGTGATACATCGTAACTTCAGTTTCATTAAGTACAAGAAGAGGTGCGGCGTGAGGATTGTGGTGATGGGTGCCATCTCGTTTGTCGAACAAATCTGTTGAGCGTCTATTGAGGGAGTCGGCATCGATATATGGAGATGCGTAGATGCATTGTGCGAGCACTATGCAGAACACAGGAATTACGCTAAATGGACTGATTCTCATGGCGGAGATGAAGGAGGGAGGAGAGAGGAGAGAGGAGAAGGAAGAGGATGGCGGTGAGATTGTTATAGAAGGTTTTAGAAAACTGGGTTCCGGGATTTTGTGAACAAATAAATGATCGCAGCGGAAGCAACACTTGACTCAGGTTTACTGACAAAGCAAGTAAGACATGGTCCCGAAGAAATCTCCGTTACAGTCCGACAAATCTAGCTATCAGTAGTACAACAAAAATAAACCCCGCGCCAATTTGGACCAAAGTTGTGCCCCCGTTTGGTCATTCGCTCGTCAATTGATAGACTATCATGAATAATTCACTGGAGCATTATCATCCAAAAAGGCAGCTTCTCCGGTCTCGACTTCAAATATAAGCGGAATCATCATGATTAATCGCACTTTGAGTGCTGACACACAATCCGACAATCGGATTTATTCCTTGCGTTGACAGTAATTTATGGCAACCTGAATGCAAGGTTTGTCCTTCCAATTCAGCTCGACTCTGAAGCGCCAAATGGCCTGGGCAAATCCAGTCAATCCAGCGCAGCACAAGCCTTAAGAAGCATCTGATGGTTGAAGCAGAGTGTGTCAAGTGTCACTGGATTCCAGAATTCAGGGTGCAAGCGGTAAGAGAGAGGGAGGCATCAGGAGAACGCTTCTTACTAACGTCAGAGACCATTCACGTGTCTTACACGGGCATTCATTCCAAACACTTTTATTGCCACGGTACCGCCTACAAAAGATAAATGAAAAAAAAACGCGATGGCGCCTGGGACCGTTCAAACCAGAAAGCCGCCTGAATGAGATTAAATAAAGGGCCAACCACCCGATAACGCTTATCCGATCCATACGGCCTCGAGGAGGGTAAGCTCGAGCCTGATTTTCTGCGCTGGGGAGTTTTGTACTGTTTTGCATCTAATCAGGTAAATTCCGTGATTTCTCTCATGTCATCCTGCGGCTTATGTACCATGCGCCGAGGTCCTCGACTGTTCGGTGAAATCTGGATGTAGCAGGATAAATGTGTGTGTGTGCAACAACTAGGGACTGGTCTCGACAATGGAGTCTGGTCTTCCTATGGCATCGCCGATGCACCTTGGGCACTTTAGGAAATGAGAATAGCTATTAGAGAATGACTGAGGCTTTATGCCACTAAGATGACTTAAATAACCTGACTTGCCTCATGACGGAACCTAAAAGATTTCGCGAGCATGCGCGCGGCCGTTCTGCAGATCATTATTTTTGGTATATTTTCCGATCTTCTCCGATCTCAGGTTCTTGAGAAAGTTTAGAACATGAGAGGCATTTCAATCCACAATACCGCGGTAGAAGGCGATAGCATCATAAACAGATCCAAAAACATCGGTAGTCACAAGGCATGATGCATCGTTTCTTAAAGATCTTTTCCACCTCTTGCCACTCGAATACTTCCCCAATGCATGCAGATTCCAAGATCATTTCCGATAGCATATCCAGATTGAATCTTAGCTCTTTATGAGGGCTCCTGATATTTTTTCTTTGCGAACCGAGCCTAGTGTAATAACTCTAGGATGGGAAGCGAGACGAAGTTGGCGGAGGCGCATGTATATCTTGTGTGGGAGTACAAGGAGAGTAGTCACTATTCTTTTTCACACTACGGTTAAAAAAGCGTCACTGGAATCTCATTCTCTCATGATTGTCGGCATAAATTTGAACGAACGGCGTGGGCCCGAGCTTGGTCATAGCATATGGATGTGAATCATGACGATGTCATGCATTGCTCAAAGCGATTAAGTGTTATATTCGATTGAGATGCAGCATTCATTGAATGGTAATAAAGAACATACGCGCCACGCGATCTCATGTCGCAGCAGTTCTCTTCAATACCAGTTATTTGAACAACCAAGTGTGAGGGAACAAAATTTGAGTGATGTACAGTGCCGGGTACTGCCGAATAATGATCGTGGGTAGAACCAGCTCCGCACGACGCGCAGACAAGATAATCTTTCACGAGAGCCTGTGGAGGCCCGCTCCATAGACAAGTAAACGTTAAACACCTATGGACTTTATCTCAAAGTTCGACTCTACTGCTGTTAAAAAACATTATGTCCTTTAAAAACTGGGGTCAATATATCTGGGGGAAACCTCATTCTAGTAAGAAAGAAAATCTGTTGTTAGCCAAGATCGACTGGTTTATCCTGTCGTACTGCTGCTTAATGGTGTGTATCCGTAACATGGGGAGTCCCTTTCACGAATCTGACATGAACGATAGTATTTCTCAAACTGTACGATTTACCTATGTATAACTGTTCCAATGCTCTACCCTCATGCTCTTCCAGACCTGGATCGTTCGAATATCAACAACGCCTATGTATCGGGAATGAGAGAAGAACTGCATATGTTCGGAAAGCAAATCAATGTCAGAGAAGTCATCTATGTATCTCTTCTGTGACGGTTCTGACGTATCTCTAGAACATTAATACCATATTCACATGCGGCTATATCATTGGAATGATACCTAGTACGCCAGTATTCGTAAATGTATCTTGATTCCAGAGTCTTGACCGCCGAATTAAATATTACGTCAAGATAATCTTATGCTCCAGATTGTTTCACCTCGTATATGGTTTCCGTCCATGCAAATTGTCTGGGGCGTGCTTACATTTTGGTAGGTATCGAAAATATATTCAATGGTATCTTCTGTCTTGACAATACCGCCTTCTCGTTTTAGTACTAGCGTATCGAAGAATGTCGAACAAGTACAACCCTCATCATTTTGGTGTGACCAATTGTTGACATTTATCAGATCTATGCAATTCGCTTCTTCCAAGGAATGGCGGAATCATCAACATTCGTAGGAACTCATTACATTCTGGGGTCGTAAGTTTGGCCCATCACTATCATTCGCGGATTACTTTGTTGAACATCATTTATTTACAGATGGTACAAACCAGAAGAACTTGGGAAACGTTCTGGAATATTTACAAGCTCGGGGTTAGCAGGTACATTGTGAGCATGTTTTCTCATAGCTACTCATCGGAAATCGTTCAATTGAACTTGAACGTGCCACCAGATTCTCCGGAGTGTTGCAGGCGGCGGTCTACCGGTAAGATATCAGGGACTTGAAGCGTAATGCATATACCAACTTTAACTTGCAGAAACTTAAACGGGGTAGGAAACCGCAGTGGCTGGAGATGGCTGTGAGTTTTGGCCATTATTTTGCACCGATGGTGCTCATTTCTATCATGCACTTAGCTTCATCATTGATGGCATAATTACCATGCCGATTGCTCTGTACGGGTTCCTCGTTTTTCCAGACCTCCCACGAACAACAAAGGCATTTTATCTTTCCGAAGAGGTATTTTTTTCTGTATTCTACCTAGCACCCATGCGTTTCGAACCTTGATGCGTAATATCTAGGAACGTATTTTGGCATACCAACGTCTAGAGGAGGTCGAGAGCTTGGAACAAGCCAACTCCCGGCCGCTGTCGTGGAATCTTCTCCGGAGAATTCTAAGTCGCTGGAGATACTATGGCTGCAGCCTCTTGGTGAATATGTGTTTTATATGATTATGAATAGTTCATACTCACTGCGATTTCTTGTAACAGTTTGCTATTTCTGGAGAAACGGAAAGTTTTGGCTCGAACAACATCATGGGTCAATGGATGAAATCTATCGGAGGTTTTACCGTTGAACAGATAGGTAAATGAGGTTTTGCATGTTTTAATCTTCCTTGGAGCTCAATAAATGGTTCATTATCTAGATTTCTACCCTTCAGGAGTTACTGCAGTTGCCATTGCGTCTACTTTGGTATGCGCAACTTGGACAGACCACACGCAAGTACGCTGGCCTGTTCTAGTATTCATGTCTGTCGCGTGTATCATTTCCGCAATATGTATTCTTGTCTGGAGCAGCCCAATTGCTCTGAAGTTCTTCGCGTATTGTACGTGTTGTTGTGAATTTTGAATAACGGGTCCTTGACCCTAGCATTTCTTCTACAGATTTAGCAGGCGCATCTTATGCAGGACAGGCAACAACATTCGCGTGAGCATCTCTAACTTACTTTTTTCCAATAAATTCTGATCATCAAGCAATCTGGACTGACCGTCGCTAGTTGGGCGAACCAAATTTGTGCCGATGATGATCAAGAGCGCGCGGTAGTACTGGCATCGATGAAGTTAGCACCCTTCTTCTGATGTGAGATGGACGTGCTGACCACTAACGTTAATATCTTCGTAGCATGTGGAACAACGTCGTGAATGCCTGGTGGTCCATCGTTTTTTACCCTGCCACAGATGTACCCCGGTTCAAGAAAGGAATGATCGCTATGATTTGCGTAAGCGTGGCAACTCTCGTAATTACTTGGCTGGTGTACTTTCTGGAGCGTAGAGAGTGGCGGGGGCGCGATAGCTCGGAGGCAGCACAAACCAAGGAATTGAAGCGAGACAACAATGACTATTCGAGAAGTCCAGATATACCATCAAGCAAAGAGAAAATGCAAGAAAAGGTGGATTAAACATATGAAATAGTCTTATCGACACAAATAATCCACGAGCAATCATGAAGCATACTCTTTGCCACGTTTGCTTCTCAGGCGAATTCATGCAGAAGCACCTTTTCTCATCGGCATGGGTTCGTAGCCTATACTGTTGATATGGTACAGTCATGGCTTGTTCTCTAGATTACTATGATTTAAAGTAAACATTCGCCTATTATGTTGAATAATCACATATTTATATCGTATTTGGGCGGCTATTGCGACAATTGCAACTTGATGTTCACTGTTCAAATGTTCCTGAGTTCAGTTGATGCAATGAATGGCACTGGGCAGAATGTTATCTGATAAATCGAAGGCCGATTGATTTTGATTTATTATCCCATAATTGACGCCAACTTGCAGGGAATGATTATCGGTGCTAAGGATTCACGAAGTCCACTGACGACTTTAAATTCGGTGAGGTATGTACGAGAGAATACAGAATAACGAAAAGCACTGAGAAATATGTAGAGAAAAACTATACAAGAAGACTGTTACTCTAGATTTAGGTTGGTGGGTCAAACAATACAATCTGATAAAAGTTTTACAGGTCGTCCATGCTAAAGTCAATTTCGACCTTTTCGCCCGGTTTGAATGCGGGAAGACCTAAGAAAAAGTAGATGAAGTTAGAACAAAGATAAAACATCCGAAACCCGAGAATCGTACCCAGGTATGGACAGCTAGCACATCTAAATGCGTCTCCTAAGAAGCAACTTCCACAACTGCTCGTAGCCTTAGGTGCTGCTCTCGCAGCAGCAATCAACCTCTCTTTCTCAGATTGGTCCACCTCCATAGTTTCACCGTTCTGAGCACCGTCAAGAAGTACAACCTTGCTATTTTTGCGCTCCTCTTCTTCAAGTTCCGCAAGTCCGCACGAGCATCCTTTACAAGCTTTCTTACGACGTGGTGCGGTCGGATTCACCGGTTCACATATAGGAACAGGTCGTGCCTTATCTGCAGGTGTGAGTAGCGATTCGGCATCAATGAGAGGGGTTGAAGGGGATGAGGTAAGGGCCCAGAGTGCTTGTTTCTTCGCAGGATCGGCCTTTCGGTTGAGCTTCATCAGTGGAACTGAATTAGCGGGCCGATTTTTTAAAGAAATGGAGCTGGTTTGTGCAGGCTTCTGGGCATGAATGGTTCCACTCTCTGGGATGGAAGAGAGTACGTTGAAACCGGCAAGCGTGAGTTCCGAGGGGAGAGTCTGGAGTCCGGAAGTTAGGTTCAACAGGTGGAGCGTTCCCAGTGGTGTCAAGCCGGTATGAAGTTGTGACAGGAAGGAAGGCAACTTTTGGTTTACGGAGTCATAATCAGATGAAGCTAGGGTGACATGAATCGATGCATAAGATGAAGGTATTAGAGTGGTAGCTATAAACGTATTAGACAACAAATATAAGAATTTCGCAAGACTGTGGCATACCTTCATCTACTAATCTATCCAGTAGCTGCTTGTCGACAGTCCGTGTAGACTCCAACTCTGATATGAGCGCCTGGTATTTCCCATCCTGTGCGGTGGAAAGGGACCCAATTACAAGTGCAGCACCTTTGAAATGCGTTGCAGATTGGGCTGAGCTGGAGGAAAAGTCCACAGAAGGTGTGTATACTGCAGTTGGAGACATGGCAGACGGCCTGCCTGAGTCAGTATGTGGTGAAAGATAAAGGAGGAAATTTACAGTATTAATCAGCGTGAGCCTATAATTGGTAGATCCCTGAATGACATCAGCAATCCTTAGGTAATCGGGTCGATAACAAATCGGCCGAATCTCAGGTGCTTTGTCAAAACCTGGCGAAAAAGTTCATTACACTATACAAAAGAGGCGGAAAACTAAAAACTCCGAAGGAAATAATGTAAGTATGTACGCAAAGGTCACACAAAAAAACTAGCTACTTGATGTACAGAGAGAAAGTCGAAAAAACGAAGACATGGTAAAAAGACATTATAGGGCATCACATCATGTCAGGGAATAAAGTAACATCTTGAATAATACAAGTCCTTCACTGCGGTGCTTGTTGTTGTCCTTGTTGCTGTAGCTCAGCGGGGTTCGTCTGCGGTGGCGGTGGTTGCATGTGAGGAGCCATAGCGTGCATCATCTCAGGGTTTATTGGTGGAGGCATCAGAGCACTCCGTACCCGGAAAAGCATCATGCGATACCACTCTGGGTCGACGCCAGCTTTTTCTTGCTCGGAAGTTATTTGTTGTAGGTGCCCCAGTTCCTTAATCCATGCCAGACGCCAGTTAACGTTTCCATGTTCATCAACCTCAAGCGTCTCTTCGGGTGATATAGGCACTGGCGGGATACCAGGTATTGGAGGAGGATACCTCATGCCAGGCATCATAGGAAAATTAGGATCGAATGTCATGGGACTGTAGCTAAGATCAGTGAGTTTACAAGTTTACAATACATAAGGAAGAAAAAAAAAAAAAGGACTGACGGGAAAGGCGCATAAGGAACAGGTTGTTGTTGTTGCTGCGGCCGGGGTGCACCGTTCTCATCTAGCGAAGGGGAAGCAACAAATTGATTGGCTTCATCGTATGAGCCTTCTTGAGGATGATAGTCCGCATCGGCCTCCTCAGACCCACGGTTCTTGGAACCCTTTGACTTCTTTTTCCGGATCCTGTGCACGCCTGTACGGGGATCAACGTTCTCGTTGACGGTCCAGTACGACCCTTTGCCACGATCTGTCAGAGGGCGAGGGACCTTTTCGAAACATGGGTTGAGGGAAAGGTTGTGCCGGACTGAATTCTGCAATAAAGTTTTTCAGTGCTCTGTTTGGATGGGACACTTTCGAATAACAAGGGAAATAAACTCTCAACAACAAACAGTACCAGTCAAATAACAACATCGCGTCGCGCGACGCGTTTTATGACGAAAGTGTTACAACATTTGGTAACTTGTATTTCTAGTGGAAATGAAAGATTTTCGCGATTGCTCACCTTCCAACCATTGGGGGCGGTTCGGAAATACGGAAACTGCGGAACAGGAAAAATTACACTTGAGTATCTTTGAACAAAACGGCCCATCTTGAACATACTCTTGACTCAATCGCGTAGTAAATATCTTCTAGTAATAGCTTCTGATTCGGTGAGCCTTTGATGGCATATCTATATGAAAGAAGGTTATGTTAGTGGCCATAAAGTCAAGACGAGTTGCATGCTGATACAACCCATATTCATTCACCAACTTACCGTATCAGGGTCGAATAAGGGTAAAATGGTTTACTACCTGGCGGACCATCTCTTAGAGAGTCGAGATTTATGGGAAGGCCACCAGTAAGATCGCTTTCTTGTGGATAGTAGTTCCCAGACATATCCGGTTGGTTTGGGTCTGCCATCATAGGCTGCATTCCCTGAGGGGGTTGTTGAGACATAACCGTCTTAGGCGTATATGAGGATGATGTGTTCAATTGCTGCTGTTTGTCGTAAGTTTGGCGGGGGGGATGGTGGTTGAAGGCAAGCAAACAAGCCACGGTTCAAACTGCTTATGTCAGAGACGTGGGAATAACGAAACTCCACGCACGGACCCTCAGAACAGCGAGAATTCATCATACAACGTCTACATAAGATCACCATTGAGCATAGATGAGTTTGTGTCGAGAGTGGAAGAGGGGACGGAGGAGGACAAGTGTTTGGTGTGTCTGCAGCCACCAGGTTCAACATACACCGACAACGTCCAAATTGTAGATGACACGGTAAAACACAGTCCAAAGCAAGTCCACACACAAACAACAATTTAGTAAACAATTATCTCCTTCCCTCATTTTCTCATTTTCCTTCTCCAATCCCTCCAAACCTCCCTGGCAGCGTGAAGAATCAACCCAACCTATCTTCCTCGACATCATCTACCCTCTTTATGCACCAACAATCCGTCAATGTTACTATTAGTACTGCTATCTGCGCGGGCTACAAGGCAGTGTCTATCGGAACCCCGAGAACTTCTGTAGCACTGTAAGTAGATAATTTCATCCAAAATACCATCTCTAGACCAACCAAGTAAGTACTTCGTTGACATGTCTGTCTATCATCTTTGATTACACCCTGTTTTTGTGTCAGTCCTAGGCTAAAAGAGATCGATCAGAAATAAACCACAAACCCGTATGCATATTCAACTTCGTCTACGCTAGCACCCGCAGGGAATTCACCAGAAGGAGGTTCTCTACCTAAATGACCACTAGGGGGCGCTTCGATATCTTCATCTTCCACCGCACTTCCCTCGTCAAGAGCAAATGGCAACACCGGTCTTAATCCTGTACCAGCACTTGATCGGCGACCTCCTGCAGGCGACTTTGACAGGACCGCCATCGTCTTGGGACTCATATGCTAGATAACAATCAATCAGCAAGCGTGAATGCTCGGACTACCTCTCGATAGTTACCTCCCAGTTGTTGACATTTTCGTCAACTACCTCACGGTCGTCTCTAGTAGGATCCAAGCTCCTTTCATCCCCAAGATCCCCGATCGAAACTACACTTTCGCTATCACTGATACCATCCGTCATCTCTGACACAAAATTGGGTAGTCTATGCCACGCCGAATTACCAACCCCGAACATAGAATTGTCGGCGGCAGACGACTGCTGTTCATCGGACCATCCCAAGTCAGACAAATACTCCTCGTATTCTTCTTCAAACGCAATATCTTCAGCAATGAAAGGCAAGAATAAAGTTTGGTCGGGTGCTCGCGACCGAACGGGAGGAAAGACATCCGAGTCTACGACATTTGGTGTGCCAATTGGACGGATGAGACTTGACAGTGCTGGGTCTGCATGGAGGCCCTCCATCTGGGACATACTTCCAGTACGTCGATGCATTGGGTTCTGTTGATTCATGGACGCCGGACCATAGCGCTTAGTGTTGTCTGCAAAGTTAATGTCAATCCTAGAATACCTCCAGGCAAATTATGACCTACAAAATTTGACAAGATGACGGAGGGCCTGCTCTTGCGCCTAAAATATTACGTCAATCTCCAAAAATGAGGGCGGTGATGGATTGAAATGAATTACTTGTGCATCTCCAGCATCATCAGGTTCTACTCCTGCTAACCATTCGTCGCGGAGGTCTGGACGACAGTTCAAATATATTGAAGTTATCACTTTCATATTCGCTTTGAAACGAAATAAGTCTCGCAAATTGTAATGTAATGCGCCGAATACTTACATTGTCTCCATTTCCGTCCACAGAATGGGACTTGACTTTTAATCAACTTCAACACATGCAACTGTAGCAGTGGATGGTTTACTCTCAAAACACGTTTGAGGACCGCCTATTATACGCGTAATTAATTATGAATAGAAGAGAAAAGCAGCAAAGGACCAGGAAATTGGACCCACAGAACTCTTGTATTGCACGAGCATCCATATCCGATGTGATCTACCTTTCGAAAGTTTCTGCATGATCTTGGCGAAATTGATAGTCGAGAAGAAGTTTCGCCACGAATAATCGGTGATTAGCTCTATTTCTTCCTCCCTCTTTTCGCCGCTGGGGAGGGTGATGACTTTCCGGATATTTTGTTTAGGAGCGCGGTGCATATCATCTTCGGGCCGTATAGGCTGAGGATTCCTGGATAAATTGGTTAGGCAGTAACGGAAAAAGCTAGGAGTGTGTATGTTAGATACACGAGTAAGATAGGAAGGCAAACAGGTATACTTGTTTTCCGGAGAATCAACTTTTGAGACAACGGAATTAGTCACTTCTTGAAGACCGAACATCTTCAGAATCAATAGCAGACAGTTAGTATCTAGTAGGTGTTGTCCTAAGTGATGGAACTTCATGACATCTGTGTCTACGATAAGGGAATAAACCGCACGAAGAGTCCGGAATAGACGTACGCGAGACTTTGAACCATTTCAAAACAAGCAGAAGGATGGCAGATACCGCTTTGGACGTGATTTCACGATGCCGGGTGACGTCTATATCATCCAAAGTCGGTGGTACTAAGGGTGGTTGTTCTTGGGCTATAGTGATAGTCAGGATTAGCTAACAGGTTCACAATAAACGCTTACGCGACATGCCAGTGGGAGGAAATACTGAGGATGTGGAAGATTGAGGGTTTTGCATATTCGACCCGGCAGAGACAGTGGCCAGAAGCAGTTTCAATAAGATCAAGACCCAACCTGATAGGACAGGAAGGATACCACTCTGCAGATTAATTTAAGAATAGGATAACATCGAATGTAACTAATACGCACATAAATCTGCTCGACCCGCTTGAGGCGCATCAAGTCTTCTCTGCGTTCTCTTGCTTTGCGTTCATCGGGACTGTTCTGCGCATTTTTCATAGCCTTTGTCGCTGCTTCTATTTCCTTGTCCAGCAAAGCTAGGTCTGGAAGGGGTTCCTCAGACTCCGCTTCCTGTTAGGATACTTAACATCAGCAAAAAAAAACTGAGCAACAACAGGAAGGATTGCTCACATCTGCGGTAAACGTCGATGATTTGAACTCAGCATCTGCCCCAGGCATTCGATCTAAACCGCTCTCTGCCGTCATGCAATCCTCTCTAGTCCTCCACATTTGTGCCAGAGATAGACTAACATACATGTGTTTACTGTATAGCCTGTCGGCTTCATCGATAGCAAATGGCACTAATTTGGCGCCCTTCCCTTGCGCCCGCGAAAATGGGAACAAGAAAGGTCGCGTTTGGTCGGTCTGATATTGCTGCTTCTTTGGCTTTGGAGACGGTGGGGGAGATGGAGCGGGTGTTGCAGGTTGTGGGTTATGCCGATAACCACCTTGCTGCTGTGGTTGGTGAAATTGAGAGGGCATACCATGTGGATGACCACCATGCGTGTTTTCGTGGTCATCGTGATGATAGTGGTGTCGTACAGGTATGGGAGCATAGGCTTTGGCCAATCGACTTGTCAGATTAGTTGAATTTGTGGCTTTGATAATGGGTGCGTTAGCTAGTGACGGAGGCGGAACAGAAGGTGGCGAGAACGTCGGATATTTGACCGCCGTTTCTGTGTGGAAAATATCGATATCGATTGGAGAAGATTTGATTTTGTCGGCTTCAGAAGATATTTCATCTGAGTGTGAAGCTTTAAGGAAAACAAAGAATTGGACGCACAGCTTTCAGTAGCGGGTGGAAGTCCTGCAAGTTCTCGCGCTAACTTCTTGACGCGGGCATGATCGCGGACACCTCCCCAGCATGTGAGTAGCGTTTTCCAGAGTACTAGAAGCAGCTGGAAAGAAGTATGTATGTCTGGGACCTGATAGTCTATGGATCGATTTGAAAATACCTTTTTGATGGGATAGCCTTTGGCAGCTTTGTCACGAAGATTTGACACAACGTTGAATAAATATACAGGGAGTGGAGGGTCGAGGCTCACTAAAGATATATTAATCGAAATGCACTTCCAAGACACAGGGACATTCACTCACTTATTTCATCAGCAAAGTCTTCATGGCTTTTGAACACTTCGATGAGGTGGTATAGCATTCCAAGGTAGACAGAAACTTCAGTTAACACTTCTTCGGTAAGGTCTGCTCGGTCCTGCGCAGATACGTGAAGGTGCTCTGCCTGCTGATCGCTTATATTGCTGTAGAAATAGTTGGTATAAATGGTGCAGTGCAAGAAACACCATTACGCACCACAGTAAGTCATGTTTCCGGCCTGCGATCTTTAAAGCTTCGACTATACTACTGACTCCATTTGCGGCTCGAACCACTTTGCAGTTTTCAAATATCCAATGCAACTGGTGTTCCGGTGATACCGTCTCCCCGAATGTTCCTTTTGATACCACACCAAATGTCAGAACTTCCAAAACGCGTCGGGTAATAGCACAATACCTTGGAGAACATAGAACAATCGGCGGGCATTCATGAATCGAATCTCGGTGTCGCGATGTTCCAAGCTTTCTAAAAGATATTCCACATGTGCGCGTCTCTTTGGCAAAGAAGCTTTTGTCCATTCACCTATCCTCGAATATCAGTGCGCAAGACGCGTAACATGATCGCAGAGAAACATGCCGTCATGAAATGACCCCTCCCATGCTTTCATATTTTCCATTACTTGAGGCATCTCAATGTAAGAGTAGAACTCTTCAATTTCATTCATTACTGTGTCCTCGTCATCGTATTTAAAATCGAAAAGTGATTGCTATACAGAAGAAGATCAACGTATGCAATGTCAATCTCAGCGGGCTGCTAGTACCTTGGGCTTCTGAGCGGTCCCAACCATAGCTTTCAGTTGACCGAGAGTGATGGAATCGGTTGGAGTAGGACCGTTGTCTTGCAGTGGCACGTTCATTCTGCTTTATAAGAATGGACAGTCGACTTGGATTAATTGTAATACAACGTTTATAGTCGACCGTAGTAGGAAGGCTAAAGAACACTACTAATGATCGATTTCGGGCAATGCCATTATGCATTGCTATGATCTCAGCTCGCTTGCCAAGGCCTCCTGCAATAAACAATAGACAATTGGACCGTCCCACTCGGTCCTGCGGGACTGGCGTTGGAAAAACATTGTTCGTTCTCAGAAAGGAACTGATCACCATCTGACAATGGGAAATTTTGAATCAACTGATACTAGTAAGCATGAGACGACTTGAGAATGCGATCCAGAAACCGGGACGAAACTGACATGAATCACTGGTTCAGCGCACGAAGACTGCGCGCACGGATCCAAGTAGAGATGTTGTTACATATATACATTACGCACCAGTCAGAACCGGACCCGCCCTTGCCATGCGGTTAAAGACAAGCTTTCAGGGGTTTCCCAGGAGATTTGAGATGGTTTCCAGAGGATGATGGCAAACGTGGGTGGCCGTCTTGGTGGACCGCTTACGTAACACTATATATAATGGTGGGGAATGTTTTGAATTTTGCGGCATCTCCCTTCAACACCAGGCGGATCGACTCACTCGCAGTCTGTCGATTTCAGTTGCCAGGTTTCCTCTTCCTCTGTCTTTTTCGTGAACGACAAGGACGGGCCTCCGACAACAGCTCCGTGGGTGGAAAAGTACTTTGCAGCTGGGCTCAACAATCCTCTCAAATCGTCTTTTTCTCATTCTTAAGGACTATCCTAAAAGGCACGCCTTCGCTGTGCGTTTGCCAACACCGCTAGCCCCCCACCGCCGCCGTCCGCTTCTCGTTTCTTTTACGACAGCTCTTACGACCACCAACTTGCTTCGCTCTCTTACTATCCTTGTTAACCAAGGACCTCCACAAGGACCAGGGTTTTCGCTACCAACGACACATCTTCTGTGTTTTTTGGCGCGCTGCTCTTGTCTTTCCCTTCGTGCAGATGCCAGTTCCCGTACCTCGTCAAACTAGACCTATTGCTCATCCGGTCTTCAAAAGCAATAATAGCTCTCTAAGTCAGACTAACAAGACCCTCGACGTCACAGGCTCCCTGTCCGTCCAGCCACTGAGGCCGCCACTTTCCTTTGGATCCCGTGAGGAGTGGCCCAGCTCTTTGCCTTCCTGGAGGAGGAACAAACAGCGGCTCAGTTCAGACGAGGTCGGACTGCCTGCACGCCAGCTTCAGGCGCAGGATTTTTACTTAGGGTTGACTGCCGCGGGCAACGCGCCGGTCATTAAAGGGACTAACGCTCAAGCGTCTTTCCCGCCCATGTACAATCTGTTTAGCGGCCTTCGGCGAGCACCAGAGGAGAATAACAGTGTCCCAAACCAGTATAGTGGCCAAGGTGACGGCTGCGATGAGATGAGCATCGATTACAACATGAATGAAGCACTCCGCGACATGCAGTGGGAGCTTGTTGGGCGCGATGTGATCGATGCTATTGGGGAGGATCAACCTAATACTTTCAACAGCAATCCGTTCCCTATCAAAGAAGTGACTAATTCGGCCACGCTCAAGAATCGATCATATCTCTCTGGTGAATTCACTCCCGTCTATGAAGATCGATCTCCAGGATCCGGAAGTGGACCTGATAGCGGGTCTAGTCCATTGGAACCAGTGACGCCTTTTGGGGACTTTGTCGACCGTGCCGTTGCCGACGTCCAACATTTCGCAGAGAACCATCGCTATACTGATCACGGCGTCACCTCTGACCTCAGACAACATGACACACAATGCAACCCGGATGCTTACCAGGCAGCACCGGTATTCCCATCCATTGCTGATGTACCCAAAGTGAAAGATGATGCTATCTCGGACACGGTCGCCCCGACTGTCAATGTCGGTTACAAAAAATTAGTGGAACCATTGTCCGAGTGGGTGGCCAATTACGTTTGGAAGATTTGTACCATGGGGTACAGCTTGCCGGCCGCATTTGCGCAGACTTCGTAAGCATCCAAAATTCTAAGCGCTGAATAGAGACACTAATTATGACTTGAAACACAGTATGAATACAGGTTTCTATGCGTTTGCTATACCCAGCTCCTTAGGCTCTTCCATCCACTCCTTGCTGCTCTCCACCCTTTTGCAACCTTCTGCTGTGTTCTTGGCAGTTTGGTACATTGCACGCCTCCCTGTGTACTTCTCAGCTGTACCCCTTGGTGCCGAGTATGCAAAGGAAAATGCATTTAGGACTGCGCTTATGGGAGAGTCGGGCTTAGTACCCGGGCACGACACACCGGAGGCTAGTACCGCCTTCCGTCTCGTTGTGCTCGGATGCATGCTTGCTAATAAATGGCTGGATGACCATACATTCAGCAACAAGACTTGGTATGTAGTTTTACACAGCGTTCAATTCCTTGAAACTTCATTAATATTCTACTTAGGCAATCTATCTCTAGCATTCCAGTGCAGACTCTTAACAAGCTTGAGTCTCTCGCCTTGGACGTCTTCGCTTACGATTTGTCGATTTCCGGGGAGCAGTGGTCGCAGTGGTTGTCACACATTCTTGCGTATCATGTCTCTTTGACATCCCCAGGTTTTCCGCAGCCAATCTCTAGGCCTTCTTCGAACCCTCATTCGATCGTTCGTAGGGGGATCGAAGAAATCATTCGAGCCCACAATGTTAACAATACTATTGCCGGTGTTCCCCAACCAGTCTTCCTTGGTCTCGAGGAAAGGCTGAAAGAGAGGTTAGAGAATGAAAGGGCAATGGAGATCGATCTTGATGAAGACGGTCCTCTTAGGGAAGAATATTTGCCCAAACGCCGCGCCAGTAAACTGGTATCTCAGACTAATCTGGAGCATAGTCAGAACAACGACAAATGGAACGTCACCGAGTCAACGCTTGTCAAAACATTACCACCACCAGCTAAATGGAGCCCTGCCGGAGATGAACCTATTCTTCGTGATAGAAATCGTGTAAGCGGCCGTTACGTTGCCGTGCAACCACCTCCTACAGCAGCCTCTGTCTGGCAGCCTCTCGATATGCAATACAACCAGAATTGGAATCCCGTTAATCCTGTAGGTTTTAATTTGCATATACCCGCAAAATCGCAAACAGGGTATATGTACGACATGCCGCCTTATGGCCTCACTACCAGTTACGATGCTTTTGCTCATATAACTTTCGCCCATTCGCGTTCTCAATCCCTGTCGTACGACCAGGATCCCATTATGTCGCAACATATGCGAACATATTCTCAGTCGCGCTTCGATTACAAGTGCAGTGATCTGCGTTTGGGCAACGGCGAGCGCGCTCCTACCGTCGGAAACGAATCTAGATGGATGGATGCGCCCAGTCATTATCCATATCACGGGCCAGCGTATGTCCACATCCCTGTTATCGGCATGCAACCTGCATGGTGAACAACGAGCAAACAAACATTCTTCTGAAAAGCTTCAGGAGCTGTCATATATTGCGGCCTCTTTCTCTTATTTTTCCGTCTCTGTCTATCGTCTCTTTTTTTTTCTAGATTCAGTCTCGTCTCGTCTCGTCTCAACATCGTCATTATCGTTCATCACAATCATAACGCCATCGAACCTACACTACGCTCGACAAGCAAACCCGGCTACGTTTCTTTTCCAAGTAGATCGCGGGACTAGTTCCGTTTTTTTCGTCTTTCTATCTCGTCTCATCACGCGCGTGTACTATCCCATTTCCTTTCTTCTTCGACCACGGGCTCTTATCCGCTGCTGTCATTTTCGGTGTCATTACAATGTTTCTTGGTCCATTATTTCGACGACTGTCTCCCATCGGGTCATTTAGGACCCTCACCCTACAATAGCAAACTCATCATGTCGGAACCTCTCCATTCACATTCACCTTCACTGTCGTTACCGTGCGTTCCCGGTTCGACATCTCCGTCAATCGTTCCATTTTTCTAGGAGAGAAGGAATCCATCTGTTTTCCATTCGGTCTCCCAAGAACTCCCTTTTGTCAGTTCTGCACTGGACTTTTTTTTATTCGGCCCTTGTCTACATTGAATGGCGTACACTGTCCATATTTGCTCATCTCCCTCTCGAACGCCTATTGTCTGTCACCCTTTATATGTCTTTGGTATTTATCATTACCGACTCACACTAATCGCCATCGCTACTCTCGGCCCTGTCGTATTGTACCGGCACATATTTGTTTAACGACTGTTTCTTTTCTCTTCTCATTAACGTCTTCGCTTTTTAAAAACATTCTTCGCTTGGAGTATGTTACGAGAAAAAAACGACTTATAAAAGCACAAAAACATCTTTTCGTTTTCCTTTGCGCTTCATTTTCTTTTCACATCCTCCCCATTTTTGTCGAACACTCCCCCGTCCGTACTCGCTTTGCGGTCACCTCTTCCTACCTGTATACCAAGTTTTTTGTTGATGCCATCCTTTCCACGTTTCAACGTATTTACCCCTCTTCATAACACTCGTAGAACAAAATTCTGCGTACGTAGGTAGTCACGCCAACTTTCAGCACGTAGTTGAAACATTTATCTCTGGGCTTGCATGCAATACATATGCTTATATCCTGGCCCCAGATTTCCTTTGTGCGATTGTGTGAAATCGATCGTAATATCTATTGGTTGAAGCTATGTAATACAATGATCTTTCTTTAATTACTCGCAAACTCTCAAATACGAACAACAATGAATGGGACCTAGTATCGTTTAATCAGACCTCGGGGGAAAAGTGAAATGTTTCTGAAAAATGCACTGACCTCTACGTCTTCATCATTTTCATCGGTCACCATTACCTCCACAATGAGATGCTTAACATGGGGTGGTATAGGCTTCTTGCTAACATGTTCCACGAGGTGACTGAATTTCATGGGAAGTCTTTCATCGCTCTGGTAAAAGATATGTGGTTAAAGTTCGATACCAACAGTAGAAGTAATTAGGATGCAGACCTTCTTCTTGCCAATCCAAGAGTTCCATAACATGCTGACACCTTGGCTCACCATTGACACGGACAGGTTGTGTTCTTTTTGGAAAAACTCGACGACTTCTTGCAGGGTGGGGTTGTTCTTGAATTCAAACCTATCCCAAAGGGTCCATTCTACCTCCCCGTACTTGGACTTCTTGGCAGCTATGGGCTCAGAGAAACCGAAGAATGGCAAAGCAAGATTGACAAATCCATTCTTGTAATCTTCGAGTTTATTTTTTCCGTCGATGATCTAGAAGGAAGGGATGCGTTTGTGCACGTTCAAACTTATAGGAACATGTAGTTAGTTACCTTATAAAGCTCCAAGCAAACCAACCCGGTGACAAGAGAAGTGGTTGTTGCAATGGCAGGAATAATCTTTCCTGCAATCTGTTTCGTGGTGTGTCTATCTGCGGGATTGATACTGTAATTCATTGCGCGAAGGTTGGAAGCAGCGGTGATGAAATCGATATGATGGTTGGCATCGTCATCCTTTTCGAATTCGCAGGGATTCAAGCGATAACCAGCGAGAGACGAAGGCGAGGGCAATTTGCCAGTCAAATCATCCACGCTGCCATCTGTAAAGGGCCTTAGTAGGTGATAACCTGTGAGACGTTTACAAATGATTGACGTACCGTCACCACCAGCGTTCTGCGGCACAGGATCATTGTCAGAAATTTGAACTTTCACGCCGCTCTTGGGTGTGAACTCCGGGACGATTACTGAATCAGCAACCTTGCGGAATAGTGCAGGGTTTGTATCACCGCGGAGGCCATAGTTGAAGGCATGCAAGTTAGCAGCAGCAATGATATATTCAAGATGGGTTGGCTGTCAATCCAAGAAGTCAGAATAGGGTTTTATCTCATAAAATGTAATTGACTTACATCGTTAGGATTGAAAGTGAGCGGGTCGGGGGCTCTCTTAGGACCACTCCAGAAAGGCTGGCCAGTGCTTGTCACGGCATCCTTAGGCAAGCTGTAAAGGAGCTGACGGATATCATTATTATAATCGCGCTCAAATTGCAATCGCGCCCAGACGATGCATTCTTCGAAAGTCAGAGGCTTGTTGGTGACAAGGAAGGAAACAATCTGTTCGATTTGTTCTTTCTGTTGACCGGAGTATTTCAATGTGTTTTCGAGGTAGTTAGGTTCTGAAAGATAAGCATTCGCGGCCTGGGCGGGCTTAACGAATAAGTTATCAAATTGCGTTCGACTCCACTGTAAAAAATAAGTTGATCAATAAGTGCCTGTCGTTTAAACTCCTCAGTGAAAAAATCTACCTCGATTGTGTGGTTAATTGCATTAGGAAAATTCTTGATAGTACAAGAAGGCGTTTCTTTCTCTGGCGGATCTTGCGATGAGGCGTACGACTCGGTCAAGCTTGGAATAACGACTTGGGTGTTGCCCTTCGTGCCTAACGTGCCAGACTCTAGGAGGGGTTTGCGGTAGAAGACACACCGTTGATCCATGTAGAGGCCTAAAAGGGTCATTAGAGGGTGGGCATTTAAATACTTAATAAGTGCAACCAACGGGCTTTGATGTTGTCAAGAGCGTTTGTCACTCCGTCAATACTGTCGAAGAAATCATCGCCATAGACATCTATATAAGATATGAGTATTTCTTTCAAGAGAAGAGAAGGAAAAGACAAACTCTCGGTAGCGGGCCCGACTGGCTCTTGTTTGGCCAGAATCTTCCCTGACAAATCAGGGTTCATCTCGGCCACGGCCACAGCCGCAACTTCAGCTTTGAATTTTCCAAGATCCTTCGCTCTGAAAAGGAACTGACGATTGAGATTACTCTTCTCGATAGTATCCAGATCTGTGACATGGATGATTCCATTGGGGCCGGACCCCACTCCCATCAAGCTCCAGTTCTTCAGCATTTCGCAGCCAATAGCTCCCGATCCTACAAGGAATTGGCGGTGGTTTGCTATCTTTTCTTGGAAGGTCTTTCCAAAGACTGCAATTTGCCCATCATATCTTGATCCAATAGGTTTGCATTCCTCTTCTGATGGCAAACTGTTTGGTAATGATTCCAGTGAATCAAAATACATATGTTGGAAAGTAGGGTGGAATTTCGCAGAGCAAGCTTTGAGAACTTCCTGGGCAACAAAGCCGCCCAAGACGGCATTCATGGGAGACAAATCACCTGTAGCTTGGTAGGCAAGCTCCTTTATCACCTTCTCATCTGCCACCTGATCCAATTCTTTGGCTAAGGCGACCACTTTCATCGCATCTTCCTCGTTTCTGGCTTTGGGGAGGTGGCCGATCCTTTCAGCGAATTCAGAGAGGGCTTGGAAGCCAACATGCAAAGTGGAAGGTCTGTCGAATTTGGCAAAATCTGTGATCAGGTATTCAGGGTTTTTCGAAGATTCTCTCAGAGATTTCTATTTAAAAAAGGGGGGAGGGGGTGATTAGGACGCATTTCATTTTGAGTATCAGATTTACGTACGAAATTTAAAATCTTCGGCATCTTGACTTGCGTAAAAATTCCTCCCGATTTGTAGTCACTCAGCTCGGAGGTATCGCCAATACTGAACGTATATGGGCCCTTTACACTAATCCTGCGTGGCTCGCACCCGTTGAGTTCGGTCATTCCTTGTACTTCCGTGAAAGTTACGAAGTCACCATCTTCGAGACCGTGTCTAGTTTCGTCCAAACACGTAACCACACCCTCCTTGTCCTAGTGCATGTTCAGATATAACATCTGTATACAATTCAATGAAATATCATTACCTTGTCAATAGAAACAATCATGCCGCTCAAAGGTTGTTCCCCAGTAGGATCTACACAAGTAAACCTAGGTCCAAAATCGTTGAAAGCCGAACTGGAGAACAAATCAGGTGGCGATTCAAAGATAATCAGTAAATAGCAACGTACCCGAATAGGCCCCTAGTCTCAGCCGCGACGAAGTGGACCCCATTCTCGTGCGTCCAGTCATTGATTTCCAGTTGCTTCTTGAACGAGGATCCACAAAGTACTACCACCTGTCAAAAGTTCTAAGGTTGACGCCTAAATCAAGAAGAAAAAAGCGCACATGAAATCCTTTGATAAGATCAACAGTGATCTCTTCCCCTGGGTTACCTCCAAGGTCGCGTACGGGAACATACGTGTTCAGCTCTGCCAATCGCGGTAAAGTAGCTGCTGCCCTTGATTTTCCAACATCTTCGGCGCGTAAGAAGAACTAGATCCCCGTTAAAAATGTGCTTCTCGTGTCTGCTTTCAGGGCATACCTGGGTGCTTAAGTCTTGCACTGTGACGGGCTCTGGGTCATAGATAGTGACTGATTTTACACCTGCAAGTGCAATGTTCTTGGCTTTTTTATATAGATAAATAAGCCATTTGGGTCTAGATGAAGTGAAAACAGGTAGCTTACCAATTTCAACTCCCAAACCTTTCAAGCCGACAATTAGCACATTAGAAGCAGCCATCTTTTTCATGGCTGGCATCGAAATCAGTAAGAGGGTATCAAGATGCGTAACGTGTTAGTACCTTCATGTCCAAGTACATATCTAAAAGGATACAAAGGTGAGCGATTTGCAGATGACCTCTCAACCCGGATACTTACAATTGACGAGAGTAAAGGCCTTCGTCGATCGCAGCCTCGTCGATGTCCATTTGATTGGCGGGATTAGCGTCAGCCATGGGAAAATGAGGTGTACTGTATAAGTTGTGTTGTATGAGATTGGTTGGGACAATAGAGGAACAGAAGGTGTTTGGTAAAGAGAAGCGCTGATTCCTTCACTGCACATAAGCCAAGGGGTCGCGATGTAATTACTGATCACATGATCTAACATTGATAATCGGTTCGGCGAATAAACTCGGGACCAAAGGATCAACTCCGCCTTGACCGAGTCAGCCCCAAGCCCCAGACTCCAGACTCCAGAGCAAGCCGTCATAGACAGAAAATAAAAAACGGACAAATATATGACTATCGCTATACATCAATAACTCATCCACAATAACAAAATGCAAAGCTCGTTTACTTGATTGATTATACTTTTCAGTGTGAAAGTCGAGAAGGCTATCCGGTCAATGAAGAGAAACATATATCGTATGAAGTCTTTGCAAACGGGGAAATTGATATGCTGAGGACTATATGACTTTCAACATGCTGCGGTCGGTGTCCTGAAAGAATGTGCCTGCCAGAGAGCTGGAAATCATTAAAACCATGGTATGTATCTCTGTACGTGATCCCCAACATACGATGAGGACCGGTAACTTGTTCGCCATGATTAGAGGATGGTCTCAGGCTCAGAGTGTTAATATTACGATAAAGAAAATCAACCGAAAATGAATTTCCTTTGCAACTAAGCTTTGAAGGTTAACATTGACCGAGCCACGGAGAAGAAATACAGAACAAAACAGATAGCATAAAAACAAAACGGGTGTTGGGAGCCCCTTTACTTGCGATAGAACTGTCAATTGTCTGTTAGCAGTTAATTTACAGGACAATAGAAGTTGAGACTCACATTACGACGGAAGTTGAACCACAACGACAAACATCCTCGGTCAAAACTGCTTCGGAAGCCACTGTCGAACAAATCGGTTGGAGCGCGGTTGATAAGACAAAAGAGCGATACCACTCACCGTTTGTGTGAGAATTCCCACTCGCGATTAACAATACGAAATGCGATATCTTCGTAAGGCGGCCCAGCACTGAAATGCAGCAACACTGTTTCATCATTTCCAGGCTCCTTAACGATTTTGTATGTCGGGGCCTTCGACTTGTCGATGAGATCCGGATAGAAAATGTTGAACTGCAGTTTTTTTAGAGAGATATGGTGTATGAAGATATTATTAATTAACCTTATACCCTTGTACAACTTTTGGGGGAGGATTATCAGTGCTGCAAAAGAGCGTCAATGTAAACAAAAGTAACAAGGTAGATGAATAAATCGATACCCACTCGTAATGCGTTTGATTGTACTTGTTCCATTCATAACCTGTATGGACACGATTGAAGTATCGAGGTTTTCGTGGTCGGTATTTGTCTTCCCAGTTGTAGCTCGTTGGGTTGGCAATATTTTCCTCGAGATTGAATAATTCTTCTTCCTCGTCCAGTTCTTTCTCGGCTTCTGCTCTGTAGAGTGCTTCTGACGCAAGGTCGGCGCTACTTGCTGCCTCCTCGCTAGGTAATTCAACTGCGGCTTTCTGAGCAGCTTTAGGCACATAACGAGATGCAGCTACGATCCGGCGTTGTTCCAACTATAGGGTGAATTTTAGTCAAGGAAACAGTCAATGCATGTTATTAGGCGTACCAAGGTACGACGATCGTCGCTGTCGATCAATATATCGACATCCCTCTCTTCTGCTGATAACTTAGTTATGTCAATTAATGGAGGACTCATGGACCGGTCGTAAGGCTCCATTTCTTCTGCGGGAATGACTTCTTCAACCATCTCCACCTCGACGATAGCAGTCGGTGCATTTCTGCGAGAGGCTGTCCTAGCCACACCGGCCAGCAGTTCCTCTTGCGCCTGCAGCGCCTCGTCGCGCTGGCGTTTCCTAAGTTGCTCCAGTCGGTTACGAACTACGACTTCGTGCAAGCCTTTGAGTTTGGCCTGAAAAGGTGTGAATATCATTCGGTGACTGATCGTAGAGTCTTAAACTAACCTTGGCTTTCCATACCAAAATTTTCTTTAACAATCCTTCCCAGTAGTCAGTGTCCACGGGTTCGCCACTTGTCAACTTGTCTTGTATTTTTCGCTGGAGGGCACTCAGGTCTTCATAAGTCTTTCCGGAAAGTAACGCAGCGATGTCTGCTTCTACTGCTGCTGCTGCTTCTACACCCATGCGTTTATTTGATTGGATTCGCTCCAGACGATCTTTGCATATAACCATCATGTTCTAAATGCTTTGTCAGAAAGAAGTAATAATGTATTAGGTGCAATTCCTGACTCACAGTCCAAAAATCAATATTAACGTCAGATGTCTCCAAGGTAAGATATCTTTCAATATCCTCGTGTAACTCGTTGGTTTGTTCCGACGATAAGCTCTGTAAAATAGAAGATTAGAGCCAGAGAAAGCAACAGGTAATCATACATACATCGAATATGTTATACGGCTCGTCTAGATCAATTTCAAGCCCCGCGTCATCGTCTTCCTCTTTCTCATCCTCCTCATTTGGTGGGTTGACATATTTGAGATTTAGGGCTAAGAAGTCAATAGCCTTAGCCCGCTTTTCTTTGATTCGGATGGCTGCCCTTCTTCTTTCTTGCTCTAGCTGAAAATCTCCATCTTTAGATAACCATTCCGACATTTGTGCAGATTCCTGTAACCGAGCCATTCTCATTTCTTCTTCTTCCCGAAGTCTGGCTTCTACTTCTCGCTCTGCTCGACGTCGGTTTAAGCGCTCGAGCTCTTCCTTTGCTTCTTGGCGTCGAATAGCATCTTTTCTTTGAGCTTCCACAAGTGTAAGCCCTTTCTTTCGATCCATTTCATTCTTTTTGTGCCAGTTGAACTGCTGGCCTAAGTTGACGTCATGGAAAGGATTGTCGGTTGCACTGTATATACTGAGTTCAGCGACGCGTCGTGCTTCCTCCTCCTCTTTAATGCGTCTTTTCTCAGCTTTTCTGGCCTTTCTCTCCTCAGACTTGTCTCGTTTTCTCCTGCAGAAATATTACTCAATGCCTGTTGTTGACAGACGTGTATTTAGTTGTACTTACTTTTTCTCTTTACGATCCTTGTCTCGACTCCGACTCCGACTCCTGTCCCTTTTATCTCGACGGGATTCTCTATATTCCTTATCCCTATCTTCGCTATTACTCCTGCTCCTTCTCGACTTACGATGGTCATCCTTCGAGTTTGATTCCTGTTTAGAAGAGCGGTGGTCCTTCTCGTAGCGTTCCTCGGTATCATCGCGCCTTCGACGAGGAGATGGCGAGCGTGAGCGTCGGGGCATTGACGTATAACTTGCCGTGAGTAGGATACTTTGTGAAATATAAGTAGCAGTGTTCGAATGGAAGTGATGTTGACTGATGTAGTCAAAGTAAGGGACGGTGGCGATGTCGGTACTTCACAATATGAACAAGCAGCAGGCCAGATTAACCGATTCGGGACTAATAGGCTTGGCAACTTGCAGTCATCATCATCATACTTCAAGCTTCAAATTCGTTCACAAATTCCCCTGACTTGACGCTTCCCAGTATCGATTCGTTACATAGGATATTGAGGAACGTCGAGCATAAAAAGCATGTGGTCCCAGCGAATCAGACCTGTTACAAGTTTTGGTTTTAACGGTCATAGTACAACTACCACAAAACAAGCTCTAGGCTACAGGACCCTTCGTACACAACCTCGGGACAGTATTCCAGAACGAAATGACCAAGAAATACCATACTCGCCCTCAGTATTTGCACTTGCCACACCGCGTGAAGTACATTGTAATGATTAAAACCTTTTATATGACACTGATTATGACTACAATTATGTAGCTTGTCGAATATCTCAACCAATTCGTGGTTGGTCAAGAGAATGCGAAGAAGGTTCTCTCCGTAGCGTAATACAAGCATGTCGCCGTATCTATCATATTCATTGCTGATCATCTCTGGTAGTGTATTTAATCACTGCAATCGCGTTCGCGCCAATCTAGGATATGTCGAACCCAACGAGTTCACTTCTTTCAACGAACCATCCATACATGATACGGATCCCGGCGAGTCTGCTCATGAACTTCGCTGCGTTGTTGATCTGACGACATTTTCCCCAGAGCCGTCCTACGTTTCCCCAGCTCGGTTGCGTCCTTTACGGAAAATTTCAATGTCCCTACGCAGTCGAGAAGAAAAACCCCCGTTATTCGAAAAGAGCAATGTCTTAGTGCTGTAGGTATAGTCATCTATGTCAGATATATATGCTACTGAGCAGGGACTTGTAGAGGTCCAACGGGGTCGGGTAATTCTTGTTTGCCCCGTCGACGGAAAATTGGCAACCTGACGAGGCCGCATTCCTAGGGAAAACATTGCTAGCTAGAACTCTCGCTAAAGTTTTAGACGTACCTTTCTCCGTCAGCGATGCTACATCTTTTACTCAGGTATGATTCGTTTTTCTTGAGCAAGTAGTGAGCTGATTCTGGTCAGGCTGGATGTAAGCGATGTCGTACTGCGTTTTAAACTTTATTCAATATTCTCAACTACAGACGTCGGCGAAGATGTAGACATGGCCATTCAGCGCTTAGTGAGGTTTCCAAGATATATGTCGATACCGCAGTTCTTGATGATCCACAGATTCAAGCAGCTAATTGGGATCCCTTACGGGCAAGGTACTCAATGTAATAGTGGTTATAAAATTTATGCCTAATTGGCCAACCACTATAGCACCGGGATCGTTTATATTGATGAAATAGATAAGATAGCTCGCAGGTCAAGCTCCGGTACAGAAGGCTCAAGAGACGTTGGTGGAGAGGGCGTCCAACAAGCACTTCTTCGAATGATGGAAGGCTCGGTAGTCACTGTGCAAGCAAAGCCGGGAGCTTCAGCTGAAATCCCTGCTAATGGAGACATTAACTCAAGAAATGGACAGCGTGCGCCACACATAGCATCATGTAAGCCATTTGTATCCAGTTTACCAAGTTGGTCCAACGACCCTGCTTTTAGCTAAACCTGAAACGTATCATATCGACACGAGCAATGTATTATTCATTTTGAGTGGCGCGTTTGTCGGACTGGACAAAATCATCAAACAACGTGTGGCTAAAGGAGTAAGCAGCCTGATACTTACATGGATTAATTAAGCTCATTGGGACATAGTCAATTGGATTTACAGCAAATTTAACGACTGAAGACGCTCCGCTCCCATTTTTTACTTCTAATCGAAAGGCATCTCAGAATCCACTCGACCTCGTAGATACTTCAGGTGTGCTTCAATTATTCTGAAAGCAAGTCTCAACTTACAATGACTTACAGACCTTGTGCAATATGGGTAATGTTTTCTGATTGTTCCAAAGCCATACTTGCTCACCAGCAGGGTAGTTTCATCCCAGAGTTCATTTCCCGCTTACCTTCAATTACGACGTTGGCTCCCCTGACTATTGTGGACCTTAGACGAATATTAACAGAAGTAAAAGGGTCGCTTGTTTCTCAGTATACATCTCTTTTCGGCTACTCAGGCGTCGAAATTCGGTTTACGAGTGCTGCACTCGATGAAATTTGCAAAAAGGCATTTGATCGCGGAGGAGGAGCACGTGGATTGCGAGGTATCTTGGTTTGTCATTTTCTTTTCTTGTTTAGTTCCATCGGCTTCGGACTGATCACTTAAGGCTATTTAGGAAACTTTACTACTGGAACCGATGTATGAAGTGCCGTAAGTAGATCATACCCGTATGGTGTACATGCTTGTTTTAACCTCATCTTATTGAGCAGAGGTTCTGTGAGCTTACTTGAACGATATGTGTCGTTCATACTCTCATACCTTTTCACAACAGGATATCTATCATGTTCTTATAACGGAAGCCATGGTGAAGGGTAAAGCTCCTCCTGGGTACTGGAAGAAGGGACAAGCCGTGCAATTCTGGGAAGCATGGGCGACTGAAGAGGGTGCCTACTCCAAGAACAAGAAGGTATCATGATCCTTACGGGGATTACTACTTGTCATGAATGGGCTACCGCACTGGAGTTTGTATCTGTAGAAATCTGTTGTAATATTGGAGATTTTCGTTTGTAATATACCTGGTGCATTCAAGGATATAGTCCGTAGAATTCAGAGAAAGAAACTTTAGGAGTTGTACAACGTCTGGCAATACTCCGCGTTGTATCAAGTGATGGGGGACCGGATGTGCATATAAAATTTGTAAGGGGGGTTGTTTGAGAAATGAAGTATAAGAAGTGCAAGAGACAGACGGGCATTTACTCAGTCTTCTCCTCAGTCTTCTCCTCAGGTTTATCTTCCTTCTCCTCTTCCTCTGTTTCTTCCTTTGCCTCTTCCTTTTCCTCTTTACTTTCTTCAGCAACAGGAATCGATTTCCCACTTAGACCAAGATTAGTCTTCTGTGCATCTTCAAAAGCAGTCTTGAAGAGCCCAGCATCTACGGAGATATTGATCAAGATAAGATAAGGGGATGATTTGAGGCAGACTTACTTTCGGGGTTGGCGAAGCGGATGGCAAGAGTCTCTGCTGTGGGAGGTTGCTCAGAGTAATCTGCAGCAACTTTCCAGACCCAACTCCTGTCAGATCCAACATTGGGTTGCAACTTCATGTCGCCAGAGACTAGCAAGGGTTTGAAACTCGTTCTCTGACCCCAATGAGAAGATATGCCACTTACTGACATGGTTCGCGCAAACTTTCAGAGTCTTGTCGCGTCTCATCACAAGTCTAACTTTCTTAGAATCTTTGTGTTGGAGGAGACGAACATCGCCTGTTCCTCTTTCCTTCCATTCGGTCGAGTTGCCGTCGAAACGGAAAAGTTTAGCGCGCCTGGAACATCCAGAAACAATCAGTGGTGCTGATTTATCGCGATCGCTTTGATTGCATGAACGCACATCTTGAAAAGGACTTCCTCATCCTCTTCGTTTGTTTTCGTGTCAACTTGTTCCGTGAGTTTGATTACGGGTTCGAAGTGGACGTCGGCCTCCTCTTCCTAGATATACCAAGTTATCGTTAGCTGATCTATTCCTTTAGCGGATCGGCAAATCATGTGGATGGTGCGATATGTTAGGGATAGGGAAAAAATAAGCGTACCCTAGACAGAATAGCAGAGTTGTTATCGGCCATTTATTGCTGTGGATCGTGTGGTTCGTGAAATGAAGATGAAGGAGTGTTTCCAACGGTCAATACTTGGTAAAATGTTCAAGTCAGATTAGGTTAGGGACCCCGAAACCCGAACACGGGGTCTGTAGACCGTTCGTGTCGTGTCCAACCACCTTCTCTGTAAATTGCGTCCACCCCTTGCTAAAGTCTTTTCTGATGTCTCGACTTTATACCCGTTCTTTTCTATTATCATGTCTAACGATTCTTCTTATGATTCCATCTCTTATTTTTGCACATCTTATTGAAGTTCCCGCTGGGAAGAAGGAATGCTTCTTTGAAGACCTCCACGTTCACGACAAGGTAAATACATATTGCCTCTTTATATGTCACTTGCTATATCTGACGAGCTTCACATAGATGACTGTGACATATCAAGTGGGAGATGGCGGACACTTAGACATAGATTTCTGGGTCAATAATCCGATTTCCATTATTATGACGACAATACTCATGCAATCATACAGCTGTCGGACCCTACGCAGAGAGTCCTGGGGAAACAAATTAGACAATCGACAGGCCAGCTGTCTATAACGGCGGAGAAGGACGGGCGACACGAATACTGCTTCTCGAACCAAATGAGCGCTATTGCAGACAAGTTGGTCAGCTTTAACGTCCATGGAGTCATTTATGTCTCAGGGGACGGTGAGTATTGGTCTTTTCTGCTCTGTGTCAATTCTGAGGTGCAATTAATAGATGTTGTTGCTCCTATCGAACGAGAAATCCGACAACTGGCAGCAGGACTAGCGTCAGTTAAGGACGAGCAGGAATACATTGTTGTCCGAGAAAAGGTGCATCGTAACACAGCAGAGTCAACGAACTCGCGCGTAAAATGGTGGTCGATCCTGCAAGCAATTGTCCTGTTCTCCGTTGTAGGTTGGCAGGTTTACTATCTAAAGGTTCGTTTCATCGAATACTCTCTGCCTTATATCGACTTACATGAAGCCCCATAGTCTTTCTTTGAAGTTAAGCGTGTAATTTAATTGTCGCAAACTTTAATTTATATGCTTTCGTTGCGCCTAAGCACGTCGTTTGATTCCTGAACCTCAGGTTTTCAGTATATCCCATGCGTAAGGTGGGTGATCTTATCTTTCTTTTCAAGGTGTAATCAACTGCAGGACAATTGGGAACGGAACTTATCCCATGAAATGTTACTGCATTCTCCAGTATACGAAACTCATTTCCCTTGTGCCGTAAATATTATAATCGATAATTAGCCAAGCGGATGCAATCCATTGATTAAAGCCTATAGTCATGCAGACGGGTATACAATCATAACAAATAAGTGTACAGAAAGGGATATTACAATGCGGAATGGAATGGGAATTCGCATATGAAGTAGAGAGGCATCATCAATACGAGAAACAACAATTGGGATAACATGCATAGCGGATAAATAAAAAGATGAAAACGAACATACAAATCTGCGAGAAAACGTTGGAAATTCTAGATTGTTTCCAGTAGTCGTGAGTCGTGAACGAGTCATTTGAGTCACATCTCAGCGCCATGTTGGTCTGTAAGGTTTGCTCGTGCTTAGGTCTACGCTTGCATTGGCATCGAATATTGCGGAAAGGTTGGCCACCCTAGAACTTGACCTTGACGACCCTGCATTCAAACTCCGGGTCAGAGAAACTCTTTTTGTTCTTGCAGGACTAGGAGGCGAAAGGACCCGCCGAGCAGTGGATTGGCTAAGATCATCCGCCGCGAGAGGAGGGATATGAGGGATTAGGCTAGAGCGGCGCCTAGTCTTTTCAAGTCGAACAGGTCCAATGTTTGACCGTCGTCTGCTTGTCTTACTCGCGGACGCCAGAACTCCGTTGGCTTTGCCAGTCGAAGGTCCTCGCCTGAGTGGGGAATTAGGAAGACGATCGCGTATTTTGGGTACATGTAAATTGCCATCACTGGACACTGAGCCTGAATCATCTACAAAGCGCATCTTATTCAAGCTCATGTCTGATAATGGTCGACCCCTGCTGTCCCCTGCGCTCTCGTCGTCTTCCCGGAGGCTTCCAAGGGTCGTGCCTTTGGACTTGGCTTTCAAGAAGCTAGGATCTAATCTACTTGGACGAGGTCGTCTCGACGTTCGAGAGGATGTCGATGCACTCAAGGATGTTGATGATGTTAAGAAACTTAAGTTGACGCTATCGTCCGTCCTCTCAACATCATCTTCCCACTCGCTCTCCGAACCCATGGCAGAAGACGGCCTTGTCGTTGGGGATGTTGCCCGCAGGGATGGATTCACTGAACCTGTGACTTCCAGAGATGGGCTAGCAGGTGTTATATGAAGAGAGATGGGAGCCAAATCTTTGTCCCCAGCGTCGTCAAGGTCTCCTTGACCTGCTTCATCCCTCCACTGGACATTCTTGGCAGACTTGGTTGTTTTCTTCTCTTTATCCGAGAGTCTACGATATGGCTGTGATAGGTTGGATCTTAAAGACTTCCTGGGAGATTTATGAGGTCGGCGTGGAGGTGATGCTGAGATGGATGTATTGCCATAGGCAGATGAACGTCGAGATGACATAGTTCTCGTGGAAGATTGTAACACAGCGGGACCGGAGCTGACTCGTCGTCCAAATGTAGCGCCGTAATCTCGGAAACTATCGAAGACAGAAGATTCAACCCGCTCCTTGACGATGTACGACTCGGTGGAGTGCCCAACAAGTTGTTTGAACGTCTCGTCATTCTTGAGCCTGATATTTTCAAGGGTTGTGGCAATCTTTTTTACTTCCTCTTCGTCCGAGGGCGATTTGAGGACGTGCGCAGCTTCCCCGACGATAACTGTACACCTGCCAAGCATCCCTATGAGTTTGACCATGACATCAGCCATGTCAGCGACAGCCTCATTCATTGCATCGCGCTCCTTCTGAGCTTTGAGTCTGTCCATAATGGCCTTCGTACAAGAAGTCTCGAGTTTCACGTTTTCGTATCCAAGGTCATCAAGTTTCTCCGACTTGCGCTCGGAAACTGCACGCATAGTCGCGTCAAACATTGCACTCGAGTTGGAAGATCGCTGTATTCTGATATTCAGGTCAGAGCCGGGCCTAACCACATTCTCTTCTGGTCCAGCCAATGCTTGTAGGAGGGCGCGTTCTGCTTGTGACGCGCTGGAATCACTATCCACGCTAAGTTGAGCAAGGCGTTTTTTGACTGCATCAAGTTTCACTTTCGCGACTTTAAGCTTTCCAGAGCACGTTGCACCATCGGCGATTGATGTTTTGGTTTGTTCCATCTTCGTATGGACGTCCTTCCGCGATCTTTCAACTTCCAATTTGCATTCGGTTTTTTTTCGTGCTTGGATATCGAGCTCGGAGCCTCTCTTCCCAGCAAGTTTCTCTTTGAGCTCTGCGATTTCCAAGTTAAGTCGGTTGATAGCTTCCACGTAGCGACCGACATGTCGATCAACATTGACGACATTTCTGGTCACAACTTTGGTCTTGATTTTGGTAGCCCGTTCTGCATACACAAGTGTGTTGTGGGTATCGTCGAAATGGTTTGAAGTTGGGGCTACACAAACAATCATAACTGTTTTACAGTTTCCTCCTAGCGAGAATTTGAGGAGACGCGTGAGTTTACTGTTCCTGTACGGTACGTGACGAATGGCGCCGCCACTTTCGCAAAGGGCATTGATACAGTTGCCAAGAGCTAAGAGAGACTTGTTTATATTGGCCCCTTCCACCATACGTTGACCCATATTTGTTGTCGCAGCTGCACGCTCGCTACCTGCAAGATCGATAATAGACAGCGTGGCCATTGTCCTTTGCTCTGTAATTGCTGCTGTTCTGGGGGATTGGGTGACGTGCACTTGAAGAACGGCATGTGAACGAGAGCTGGTCTCGTTTGCATGCGTTGGACTCTGCGTTCGCCTTAAGTTGCCCTGCAGGACAATTTCCTTCACTTCTTCGGCAGTCCTTGGCTTCAGCTCCACCAGTCCCACCACTTTAACGGTCTTGTCCTCACGAATGGATAATCCCCCACGTGGAGCGTTTGAGCCTGGCTCTGCCAGAAGGTCGCGGATTTCTTCGTTATAAATTTCCAGAAATGTAACCATGACCTCCACATTATATTCATCTGCTCTGTCTTCGATTCGTTGAAACAAGTCCGCCATTGTCAAATAGATGATGCCAGGATCGCTGTCTGTTCCGCTAATTGTATGGGTCTTTCCACACCCGGTGGCCTAATGGTGGTTTATCGTCGGCAAGCAATACACACAGCGTAGTAGCACATAAAAACTGACCCCATATGCAAAAACAGTTGCATTGTACCCATCCAACAGGCCTTTCAACAGAGGTTGGGCGGTTGCCTCGTATACGTCCTGTTGTCGTGCCTCATGTCCGAAGACACGATCGAACATAAACCGTTTATCTTTGTACCGTTTCGTGCCGGGAGGCATAAATCCCCTCTCCATAAATGCTTTTGACTTGTCCTTCTCATCTGGATCAAAGGTGAGGATTCGGTCATCGACGATTTGAACGATGTCGCGTAATGTGGCCGTGTTTACGACTTTCGCGGGTGTTGAAAGAGCGCCGTCTCCTCTAATTGTGGTATCATAGCATGGTTCGGGTAGGCGGGATGCTTCTGATGTAGTTGGAGGTCGCACTCGCACTGTTGGTGAATAAGTTAGCTTTGATTTAGATGCGGCAACAGAGGGTAATTGAAAGGACCTGCTACGGTGATGGAGCCTGCGGCAACCATGATTCAGACAGAACTTGATATGTTTCCGCGATTTCCTCGAGGGATAAAAGATAGTGAAATTACGAGACAGGGCGGAATGAACAATGGACTGTGAATCTGGTCAATTGAGAGTTCGTTTCCACGAGATGCAAAACTGAACCATCAGCGTGTTGACGTCACGTGCTCGTGGCCCTCCATATTAATCACATCTTATCTTCTTCTGTTTATGGACAGGGGAAAATATTTCTGATCTGATCTGGGGGATCCTTTTTTGCACCTCTCTCCTTCACACAATTCTGCTAACAAAAAAATGTCTATTACTATTCCTTCACCGGCGGACTTCCATGTTCATTTGAGACAGGGAACTATCTCGGAACTCATAACATCCCATGTTCGGAAGGGAGGTTTTGATCTCGCGTATGTCATGGTATGTCGAAGCGCGCGAGAGTGTTGCATTCAAATAATAATCTTAAAAGACGCTCTTTAGCCGAACTTGAAGCCTCCGGTCACCAGCACCGAACAAGCTCTGGCGTATAAAGCAGACTTGGAAAGAATTGATCCCAACGTTGAATATCTAATGACCTTGTACCTATCACCCGAATTGACGGCAGATGAAATCAGGAAAGCGAAGAAGGCTGGCGTTGTCGGTTAGTACGCCACACATAACAGTTTTCCAACAGTTTCTCACATATCCTGCAGGCGTGAAATCATACCCTAGAGGTGTAACCACTAATTCGGATGGTGGTATTGAATCATATGAAACATATTATCCCATATTTGAAACCATGCAAGAAGTTGACATGGTGCTCAATCTTCATGGAGAAGTACCTTCTGATGCTAATGCAGTACGTCAACTGTTCAGAGAATATATTCCTTCTTTTGAACACTATCTTTTGGACAGAATATTCATGTCCTGAATGCGGAACCCAGCTTTTTGCCGCACCTCTTTAAAATCCACGAGGCGTTCCCGTCCCTGCGTATAGTCCTCGAACACGCAACGACCAGGGCTGCTGTCGAAGCTGTCAAGAAGTGTGGACCGACCGTAGCTTGCACCATAACAGCTCATCATCTTGCTCTTACTGTCGACGATTGGGCAGGACAGTCGTGGAATTTCTGCAAACCTGTTGCTAAATATCCGGATGACAGGCAAGCGTTGAGGGACGTTGTCAAAGAAGGTGAGCATTTTACGGTTTGGGTCAATCAGTCAGAGTTTCTAATGGCCTCATCGAAAGGACATCCTCGATTCTTCCTCGGCTCAGATTCAGCACCTCACCCACCCCATGCAAAGTCCACTAGTACACCAACACACGCCTGTGCTGCTGGAGTCTATACTTCTCCTATACTTCTCCCTCTTGTCGCGCACCTATTAGAATCCTTTGGAGCCCTCGATAAGTTGGAAGGGTTTGTAAGTCGACATGGGCGAGCATTCTACAAGAAACCTTTGAACAACCAAAACACGGGACGGGCTGTAACCTTGCGAAAAACAGAGTCAAGAAAACTTGTTGACGAGAAGTACGTCCTGGGTAGTGAGAGTTTAGTGCCCTTCTGGGCCGGGAAAGAAATCAAATGGGAGATTGAGGAATGAAATATAATTTAACGAAGAAGTAACCTAAATTGATTGAAAACAAAAATATTATACTGTGTAACAAATAGGTCATTCGGGATAAATTACAGTTTGTAGACCTGTTCGGAGGTATAACCAAGTTTCCCTAAGATTCCAGCGACCGGGCCTTGAGAAAGATTGCGACCATAGGGACCAGCAATGGCACTAACCATGCTAATGATAAAGTTTTCAGAAGTAGAAGACAAAGGAGGCAAGTGTGTAATATCCTTACCCTTCGGGGCCACACACTAAGAAGAGAATCCTTTTGGGAAGTTCTTGCTTGTCCGCTGTGCGCCGAGTGAACGTTTTCGCCCACCACGACGGTTGCTGTTTATTTGGATTAAGACATTTTTCTAATGATTTTTCATCAATCCTTCCTATATTTATGTGTGGAATAGGGATTGGAGGATTGGAGCCATCTTGTTCGTCTACGAAAAAATCAAGGTTGAATGTGTCTGGATGTTTATTTGAGTAATCGAGCAGGGGCTTCAGAATTATTGGCGGCGGTAATTCTTCGGGAACCCGAGAGGAGTGTAGCAAGGTATACCGTGTGGTAGACGTCGGAGGCCTTTTTGATATTAACCTATTGAACAACTGGACGAAAGGTGTGATTCCAGTGCCCCCAGAAATCTGGATGTAAACGTTATAAGTTGTAGCGACAGTAATATGTTCATAATTGATTTACCATTACAACTTCGTCCCATTGATCTTCCTTCCATGGCCAAGTTTTAAGAGGACCACGAAGCTCAATCTTATCACCAGGTGATTTGGTATGAAGCCAACGCCCGACTTCACCTTTAGGGTACTTTTTTATCCAAAACAGCATGCTCCCGTCAGATTCGATCCCATTCAAAGGTGTATATGCTCTTTCCACTTGGATATCGTCGTCTTTAATATAAACTGACCATATTGGGTCGAAGCTACCATCTGCGAAGTACGGGGATGGAAGAACATGCGGAGGTAAAGCAAGTCTTAACAGCTTGGTGTTGGGTCCAGATGGTTCGTTTGAGAATACCTTTGATGGAACAAACTGTCTTGGAGACAATGAAGGGCCTTTTATTGGCGGTAATCTTGGATCGTCGAGGAAGAAATAGACGGAGGCTCCAGCACAAAAGCCAACAAAGATGTTGACGAAGCGCCTTCCAAGTGAGATGTCTGCAGTTGTGGGTCCTGAGATTTGCTGTGACATGAATCGCTGTGGGACATGTTTGTAGGGGGCGGCTCTGTTGAAGACTGGAGAAAAAGAGGACTTTGACTTATGACAGAACTGCCTCCACATTTTTTGAAGTGGAAGCGCTATATGACGGGGAGCGGGCCGGAAGGCGCTGAGATGGGGGACAAGCAAGACCAAATACCCCTAGTCGACTGTTAACCGCTCGAAGCTTTCGTTCACGCCAGGCCTCCACAAGTTGGCGTGTTAGGTTAACTTGAGGTTACCCGCCTTTATCTTTTCTTTTTTCTTTTACGTCCTTGAAGGACTTTCTCTTTGCACATCACTATTTGTCTGTCAATCTCTTGTTAACTTAGAATGGCGGCTTCTGGGATCAATGTGGGAAGCGCCGATTCTCCACCTTTCCGGGACTTTTCTCTTGCTTCGCTTGGCCATATGGACACCATAACCTCTCCATCACAGCTGGGCTACCCTCCTTTTCAGAATTCTCTTATGCTACCTCGTGAATGGCCTGAAAGTTACCATACTTCCTCGGCGGGTCCCGTTTATGATATATATGACTTCCAATCCAATCATCCTGAACCGAACTGGATAAACTCTGGAAACCTGTCTCCAGCAGCGGTGTCAGGCCTGGGTATTAGAAACGTAGGGCTGGCAAAGGACACGGAGTCCATACCTTTCCCGCACTTTGCAATGGATGGTTCTTACGCACAACCGGTTCACGAACGTCGGGCTAAAATCAATTGGAACTACCGGACAGACTCTGTATACGATGGTGATGACCGGACTTATCAAGAACACGATTCACTTGGTCGAGTATCTGAAGCTCCAGCTAGTCTAGGTTCTCCGTGGTCTTTTTCCTCCATAGTAAAAGTGGACGACTTGGCGACAGAAACTATTTTCCCAGATGTGCATGCCTCTTCGTCTTATGCGATGGACTTTAATGTATCTAGTACCGCCTTTGACTCTGAGGCTGATTCAAATTGGACTTTTGAGAAGCTCTCGGCTGCTACCGGGCTTTCTGTGGCTGATCTTGCTGCACAAATTTCAGCAACTGCTGAGACTACATTGAAACGAATGTCAGAGAGTGGACTCAGTTCCGACTCAATAGAAACTTCAGCTGGGCAACTTCAATCTTTCAATGGGTTTCAGAATATGAACCAAACAGAGGTTTGGTTGGATCCATCGACCGACTTCCCCATGCGAGATAACATACCCTGGAACGAAGAAATGGGGGTTAACCCTGCCGACATTATGGCACCTTCTTTGCCTTCCACGCCTGTGGTCATTAACTCTTCGGAAATCTCTTTCATTGGTGAAGAGAGCATCAGTCAGGTGCAACAGCAACCCATCACCGAGACTGTGTTGGAAGAATATCCTAGCCAATATAAACTTGCACCGAGGCATGGGTCGCCTTTCCAAGCTCAGTATCGATTAGCACGCATTGAGTCGAGCAGCCAATCTCAATACGTGTTTCCATCGCCTGAGCAAGAGCCACAAAGTCTACCAAGTCCGTCTACTGGCTCTGAGTACTCTTACCTACCTCCTCAGCCAACGTACCCAAAGCGCAGTCAGGCACCATCTTCTCGAGGTAATATACGCAGAAAGGCAAAGAAAAACAATGTAGATGATTCCGATCACCCTTACGGTGAATACCCCATGGATGGCGATCAGGACGGCCTTCCTCCGATTGACTTAGGCACGCCAGTGTTCGATGCCCATCGAGGAATGGATCTTGAAGAACTCAAAGCGAAGGCCGAGAGATACCGCCTACGTAATCAAGGTCGTGATTATGACAAAAGATGGCTTATTTCATTTGCTGGGAAATTGTCTGCGAAAGGAGAACTGGTGGACGAGTTTAGGTGCTACGTCTCTGGTTGCAAACAGAGTAATAAACGACGCGATCATATTCTAATTCATGTAGGCGCACATCTTGATCAAAGGCCGTTTAAATGCATTCATTGGTACGTTACCACGGAGCAATTTTGTCTTATTTACTTACTAATACTTTCTCTGCCCAGTTCTGCTCGTTTTTTACGGAAGAACGAATGCAAAAGACATGAACTGAGTCACACAGGAATCCGTCCATTTTCTTGCCATCTTTGTCCATCACCTACAATCACGTTTGTGCGGCAAGACCTTCTGAAGCGGCATATGAAGAGAACCCATCGTCAAGATCTTAAAGCAGATAAAGAGAATAGTCGCCCAAAGAAAAGGGCTAGACATTGATTGATATTGATGAACAGTGAAAGCAGGTATCTATTACATATATGTATGTGTAAAGTGTAGAATACATGTCCATGGGAATATATAATTCAGAGAGCTAGTGGATGTTATAGAGCGACAGCAGACTAGTAAACAATGCAATGAGATGAAGGAAATACGATGAATCATGAAAGTGTCGTCATGTCAGATAGGATCTAATAGTAACAATAAAAAGACGAGCATAGATGATGGTTTAAAAAGGTAGTTGAGAGGAGTTCGATTTCATGGTCTCCAAACGGATGTCCGGGGCGCAGATGGCGTGTTCGTGTTGGAGATCCTTCCGCGGGGAGGTTTTGAGGGTGTAACGGGTCGAAGAATACCACTAGGATATTCGGGTTCCGCTCGTCGCATGAATTGCAAAGGAGTAAGAGGAGATGAACCTTTTGCTGATGGGGATGATTTTAAAGAGTGAGGGCTATGGCCGCTAGGTGTCATTAACGAAAACGACGGCAAAAAGGGCGCAGTTGGTTCAGGTGTTTGAGGAGCACGTGGTGGAGTCAGCGCACGCGCTTCCAAGAGGGTCGTCGAACTTATCCATTTTTCCTCCTGCACACCGCCTGGTCGTGGAGGCGAGTCGGGTAACGGTGCTATCCTAAAGCTGTCCGCAAAATGTTCCTTGATGAACCTTTTCCACGAGCGACAAAATTTAATAAACAGAGGAATAGGCAGAGCAAGGAAAGAAACTAACCTGGAAAGTTCAGTCCACCCTCCGCCCACACGTACCATGACTGTCTGAGAGCGTAGAATACGGCAAAAGCAGAGCTTTGGATCTTGATTGCCAATCCAATATTTTCCACTTTGATCTCGCCAACTCTCGGTAATACCTTCAATATTGATACCCACAGGAAGTTGATTGACAACATCTCCAACTGCAACATCAAGTTTGCTCTTGGGATTAGCGACATATTTCTTTCTCGCAGGAGGTTCAATCTTCTTCAAATTAGGAGTGGGGGTAACTATGCGAGGCATCATAGCTGGGAAGGAGTCTCGAGGTGCACGAGACCAGCTCGAAGAATTACTGACTGATCGTGGAGGAGCTAATGATGAACGAGGACGTGAAAGAGAGGAATGTTCTGACCCGGGAGATTTACTCCGATTTGTTTCACTAGCTAGATGGGAGCGCGAGTTAGCAATGGATGATCGAGAAGGAGTAACAGTTGGTGCCGCTGTCAGACTCGTAGTCCGCTGCCTAGACGCAAATGTTGAACCATATAGAGAAGAATTCAAGGGGCCAGAAACAGAACGGGTGGTAGAAGTACTGGACAACCGGCTTGTGGACCGGTTAGCTGGTTCGTTTGAACCAGAAACCACACGGCGTTTCGGTTGCAAGGGAGGTGGAGGAGCAAGCATTTTGCTCCTTGAGCTTGAAGGAATAGACTGGATGGAAGACACAGAAAGATTAGAATAGGAGCCTTTCTTCCTTGCACCAGGATGAGTTGGAACGGCGACAATTGGCTTAGTAGACACGCGGCTGATACTAGACCGTGAGCTTGTCCTACTGATTACACTTGTTGGTCGGGACTTATTGCCATTTATGCGATCAAGCGCCATTTCTTGCAACTCCACCCATGTTTGTTGGATCCTCGAGTGTTCCGACTCAACTCTCCAATCCTCTGCACTTTTTGATTTGTTAGTGAGTTCAGTCACAATATTACTTGTGAATTGTAGACGAGCGGACAACTGATCTTCCGGTGCATCATCCATAGAGCTTCTATGCGAGGAAGACAAGATGCTGAGAGGAATTGCCGGATAACTATCGATATGTTCCAATAAATCGCTCAGAGCAGCGTCACAGGCCTTAGCGGCATTCCGTACTCCCACGAGCAACTGAATTTTGCGGAGCGATGCAAAAGTTTCTTCGATTTCATGTCGCAGTGCAGTAACCTCGGCACTGATGTTGACATCCTTGGTGTCGGTACGTAACTTTTGGAAATCTTCGGACACACTGGATACGTCTCGATACAGTCTTGTATATTGTTCTTCAGTGGGCAATTCAGAAGATGTCTTCGACGGCCGAAGAATTCCATTGCTGCTAATGGATCTCAAGCGCCTCCGTAATGCCAGAAGCTGGGTCTGGAGGTCAATCAACTCATCGGACAGGCGTGATTTTGAGGTAGACGGAGCTTCTGGTACACCAAACACATCTAAATTTCGTGAAAACTTAGAAACAAGCCAACTAAAAAAATCGAGGCTAAGCTCTCACCTACAACATCAACAGCCACGCTGTGCCCGTTAGAAGTAGGTCTTTCGGACTTGTGTCGTTCTTGATCGGCCCTTTCCTTTTCCTTCTTTGCAGTTTCGATCGCAAGTTGTTCTTCTGCAAGTCGTCGCATCTCCATCTGCAGCTTGGTTGTAAGCTGCTCAGCTTCTAACTGCTGTTTTCTCAATGCCTCGACACTCTCGCGTTCTTGTTCTGCATGTAGTCGACGTTCTTCTTCCAGAAGAGATTCTGCCACGCGTAGTTTTTCTGCCATTTCAACCCTTTCCTTTTCCAGTCTACTCCTGATCTCTTCTTCATCAGCCAATCTCTGCTCTTCCTTTTGCTTGCGAATCGCTTCAGCCTCTGCTTCGATTTTTTCTACTCGAATACGTTCCGATTCAGCAGCTTCTTTGGCAAGCCGTTCTATTTCGGCCAGCTCCAACGCCTCGCGTTCGCGTTCTTCTTTTTGACGCTGTTCCTCGGCAAGCTGTTGTTCAAGAAGGCGCTGTTTTTCTTCGATAGCCGTTTTCTCCTGCTCCAGTCGAAGACGTTCTGCCTCCTCCCTGGCTAATCGCAGCTCCTCCTCCTGCCTCTTACGTTCCTCGGCCAGTTTTTTCTCTTCCTCATATTTTGAAGCATTGTGCAAAACCTTCAGGAGCTCTTTCTCAAACGCTGAGAATTCCTCCACGCACTTCTTCAACTGAAGTTCGAGGTCACCAATTGCAGCATTTCTTGGTTTGCAGATGGAGTTGCGCGCAGAAGTATCTAAGAAATTTGACAATTCGTCCATTTCTTGCAAGATTCCTTTGGCTGGTGACATAGACTGGAGAATCTGAGAGCGTCGTTCCCAAAACAAGTTGACGCTTTCAAGCATGTCGTGAATGCGACAGGTAGCGTCGTCGTTGGTGTGTGATACCGTTGCCAGAGACATTTTCTCGGCATCGAAATCTTTGACAAGGTTACTTATGTCTTTTCTAATGGCCGACAGAGCGTGGTCAATTGCATTCGCCATTCTCGCTAGTTCAACATTTTTCTGCGCTTTCTTCAGAAATTCCATATCGCCACTGAGGCGCATAGCAAAGGCATTGGAATCCGCTCGCACAGCTGCGTCAAGAGAAGAGAGTTCGAACGGCAGTTCAGCGAACGTATCAAATTCTGAGCGAAATGGAGACTTGAGTTTATGTGAGATCGTGCCATTCCCATTCGAAGATATCCCAGCTTGCCTGGAAACAAATGAGACGCGGGTAGATAGACCATTGATAAAACCGTCAACTTGATCTTGGATGGGTTGCAGATCCACTGGATTTAAAGGTTTCTCGCAGTCAGGATCGTCAAGATTGGTTTGCGAGTTAAATTTTACTGCATTCTCCAAAAGGACTTTGGCATCCTCGATCTGAGTAACGATGATCCGAAAGTCATCTCTGACCGACTTCATGCGTGAACATTGCTCCCTGATTTGATCTAGCAGCCGCAGCATATGATGTCCAGCTTCCAAGGAATCTTTAACCGAGGAAGCCTTTGTTTTGAGGTAAGCTTGGAGAGACCCCTCTGTGTTTGCATAGAGTATTTCTATAGGATCCTGGACACCTTGCTTTATTTCAGTGCCAATTTGTGACAAACGTGATTCTAATGTTGTCAAATCAGCGGAGACAGGGGATGCCAAAGGGGTGGGACTTTCTAGCGTTGGAGGGGCGCCGGTGTCCCCAGATTCCTGCTGCCAACGAGCCTGTTGTATGTAGTCGATTATCTCGCGTCGCATCGTTCGAAGAGATGTGTCGTTAGTGTTGATATTAGCAAAGATCCGTCTAGCTTCACGCAATGTTGCCACCTGCCTGATCACATTCTCGCGAGTCTCCAATACGTCTTTCTTCAGCCTTCCTAGGTCACTGACACGAGCAGCAGCGTTCTCTTTAAACTCTGCATCGACGGGGCCTTCGCTCAGTCCAGTGAGTGTAGAAGGTGCTCTAGAGAGGAGTTTATTGGCTTCCCCGATTGCCACATTTGTATCGTCTAGTAGTGAAGGCAAGAAAGCCAGGAAGACAGAGTGGCTGGCGGGATCCAAGCATTTTTCCGAATGCAAATCTGGGGGTAAACCTTTACCCTCTGCGTCGGGTTTTCCTTCTTTGAACTGCTGGAGAAGAAAGCCGAGCTTCGCAATAAGTTCGACTGCCGACTGCGTTAGGTTTTCCGCTTGTTTGACCGCGTCATACGCCATCTTGTAATCCTTGGCAAGGAGTTCAACCTTCCTCGCCAGTCGATGGGCACTACGAATATCCGATGATAATTTATTAATGAGGTTATCGTTTGCATTCTTCTGTTCGGGCAACAGAAAATTTTCGGGGCGAGGAAACATACCGGCGGATGATGCCGGATCACCACGTACAGCTAAACGTTTTAAGATGGTGTCGATACGAGAAGTGAATGCGGTGCTCTGGCGCGCGGTAGGATGATATAACTTTGCAGTTTCGATTTCTTCGAGCAAATTGGAAGCTGCAGTATGATCTTTCATAGTTTCGACATAAATCTCGTCGGCTCTGAACTGAACAGTAAATGGATGTTTCTTGAATCAATATACCATGTACTTACTTTCTCCACTGCATAACTAAATGCATTGTAAACTTCCCTATGTTCTCTAGTTCAGTTATGCACTTTTCCTCCAGTCGGTCTTGTTCATCTAGCAATTCCTCTGGTACAGGTTTTCGACTGTGGTCAATTAACCTGTCCAATGCTTTCCCTGCGGCAACAACCTTTCCATGCTTAAGACTAGTAACCTTGCCAGAGAACTGAGCTGCATCCCGCGACAAAAGTTCTGCCAACTTGAATCTAGCGCTTCTGGAAAACGTCGGGAAATTTGCGGTACTGTCAGACGTAATAGACGCTAAAGACGCAACTGAACCGCGTCGGGAACCCAGCGGTGTGTTTTGTGTATCCTGCGGAATCATCTCGTAAATAGACGGATTCCAACGAGCTCTGTTGATAGAAAAGGCTTCTAGGTCTTCAATGATTTGTCGCCTCTCCTTCCAAGAATTCCTCCGATTTTCTTCCCATGTAAGTCTGATACTCATCATTTCGAGGTTGTCAGATCGGTCTCGAAGAAGATGTAAAAGCTTGTCCAGGGCATATATTGTCGTCAAAGTTAGTTCAATTACGTCAGTATCTTCAGGAGAGAGATTCCGCTGCGTTGCGGCTATAGACCAATCGATAATTAACTATCTCAGCCTAGCGCGAATTAAGATA
>Ga0247779_1000175_pt1 | contig 48542 bp, 44 predicted proteins | sample UWRJL221509R5_FD_179925 | JGI IMG/M metagenome (GOLD analysis project Ga0247779, IMG submission 179925) | Plant litter microbial communities from Arlington Agricultural Research Station in Wisconsin, United States - UWRJ-L221-509R-5 | ecosystem: Environmental > Terrestrial > Plant litter >...
GCGCGTGCCAGTGAAGCGCCCGATCACCCAGGCGGTGCTGGCGCCCACGGTGGTCACTACGGCGCGTGTCGCGATGTCCCGGTTGAGCGCTCTGCCGAGCGAAGCCTCGGGTCCCTCGTTCGCCAAAGACTCCATGGCCGCGGTCGAGGGGGGGCGAAGGGCGATCGCCATCGCGGGGGCGACGTCGGTCAGCAAGTTCACCAGCAGCAGCTGGCGAGCGTTCAGCGGCGGACGACCGTCGACCAGTCCCGCACCCAAGGTGAAGCCAATTTCTCCGAGATTTCCGCCGACCAGGATGGACACCGCGTCGCGCACGGAAGCCCACATGGCGCGGCCTTCGACCACTGCCAAGACCAAGGTCTCGATGCGCTCGTCGGTGAGCACGATGTCCGCGGCGGCGCGCGCGGCGGAGGTGCTGCCCTCACCGATCGCGATACCGACGTTCGACAGGCGAATCGCGGGCGCGTCGTTGGCGCCATCCCCGACCATCGCCACCACGCGACTGGCGCGTTGCAGCGCGCGCACCACGCGCACCTTCTGTGCGGGGGTAACGCGCGCGAACACACCGAAATCGGTGATCTTGCGGTCCAGCTCTTGGTCACTGAGCTCGCTCAGCTCGGTGCCGGTGATCACGGCGCGCCCACGCAGCAGATCGACCTCGCGCGCCACCGCCTCGGCCGTGCTCGGGTGATCGCCCGTCAGCATCACCACTTCCACACCGGCCGCGCGCAGATCGGCGACGGCTTGCGCCGAGGTCGGGCGCACCGGATCGCTGAAGGCGATGAAGCCGCGGAAGGTCAGCGCCTCGAGGCGCGATAAGTCCAAGGCATCGGACGCGCTTGCCTGGCGCTCGGCGACCGCCAGCACGCGCAGACCGCTGCGCCCAAATTCACGGGCTTTTGCCAGCAATTCGGCGCGCTGCGCGCGATCCAGCGGCAAGCGCTGCGCGCCCCGCTGCCAGTATTCGGCGTTGGGCAGCACGGCCTCGGGCGAGCCTTTGACCGCCACCAATACGCGCTCGGCGGAGCGATAGCTCACCGCCTGATAAGCGCGACCGGCCTCGAACGCCTGTTCTGCACCGCGCGTGAGTCCGCGCTCGCCGGCCTCGACCTTGCGCGCGCTGCCCGCGCGTGCGAGCGCGGCGTCCATCGGGTCCTGCGTGGACGGCCCACTACGCAGATCGGGAGCCGCGCGCAGCGCCGCCGCGAGCACGCTCTTGCCGGTCTCGGACAGCTCGGCGATCGGCGTCGTGTCTTCACCGTCGAACACGAAGCGCAGCTCGACGCGGCCCTCGGTCAGTGTGCCCGTCTTGTCGATGCACAGCACATCCACCCGACCCAGTGCTTCGATGCTGCGCGCATTGCGCACGAGCGCGCCTTGCTTCGACAAACGATCGGCAGCCGCGAGCTGCGCCGCAGTCGCCAGCAGCGGCAGCCCTTCGGGCACCGAGGCCACCGCCAAGCTCACGCCCGTGCCCACCAAGTCTTCCAGCTTGCGACCGCGAACCAGGCCTGCCCCGATCACCCCGACGCCCGCGGCCAGAGCGATGGGGCCCGTCAAATTAATCAAGGATTTCATCCGTCTTTCGACGCCACCCCGACTCGCGTCGCGCTTCGAGGCGCCCGCGCCGCGGCGTGCTTCGGTCTCGTCACCGGTGGCCACCACGACGGCCGAGGCGCGGCCGGCAGCCAGCGCGGTGCCCTCGAACAACATCGAGCTGCGATCGGCAACTTGCCGCTCGAACGAGGCCGCGACGCTCTTTCTCACGGGCAAGGACTCGCCGGTCAGGCTCGATGCGTCCACCTCCAGCGACTCCGCCTCGATGATGCGACAATCGGCAGGCACGACGTCGCCCGCTTCCAGCAGGATCACGTCGCCGCGCACGAGCTCGCTGGCGTCGACCTCGCTGACCTCGCTGGCGCGGCGAACCAGGGCGCGGCGGCGCGCGCTGCGCGACAGCTCTCGGATACGTCGCTCGGTGCGAAAGCGCTGCACGCCGCCGATCATCGCGTTGAGCACGACCACGCCGCCGACCATGGTTGCGTCACCGAAGGAGCCCACCGCCGCCGACAGACCCGCGCCGGCCGCGAGCAGCGGCGCCAGCGGATTGAACAGCTCGTCGGTCACGTTTTCGGCGAGCTCGGCCAATGCCGAACGCTGAATGGGCGCGCGGCGACGGCGGCGCAGCGCGTCCCTGCGAATCAAGCCTTCCCGCGACGTGCCCAGCTTCTTCAGCACGCCTTCGGCTTCCAGGGCGTGCCAAGGCGTGCGATCGCGCGGCGCGGGCAAGGCGCGGCGCGCGAGCTTCATCGAGCCGCGCACGCCGTTCAGCATGGACACGACCGAGGCGGCGTTCACCACGGCGATCACGCGCCGCCCCGTCAACGGCAACACCCCACCCGCCGACACCAAAGCACCCAGCGTGGCCGCGCCCAGCGCGATGTTCACGCTCTGCTTGGATACCTGACGTGCCACGACACAGGAATGGATCAAGAAGCGCACGTCGCTCAGATCGTCTTTGCACACGATGTGCGCGCCCCAGGGCGTCGGCTCACCCTCACGCATCAGCCCGATCGCGCAATCGGCCGCGGCCATGCCAGGCGAGGCACCGGTCACGACCGCGCACACGGTGCGGCCTTCGCGCTGCAGGCGGCGAATGCCGCGCGCGAAGCCATCCCCTTCCGGGATCGTGTCGTCGGCCGCAATGCCCTGTAAAATGGCTTCGTTGTTGGAAGCGACCACGACTCGCATCTGCGCTTCGTGGGCTGCAGCGATCAGCTCGTCGATACCCGTTTGCGGGATCAGATCGACTTCCGCCGCCGCGATCAGTCCGTTACCTAACATCAATCCAAAAACCAAACCACCACGCGCGCCGAACCCGGGCGTGTGCAGGGAGAGCTCCGGCGGCACCGCCACGTCGAGCACGCCCAACGGGGCCAGCGTGTACTCACCCGTGCGCTTGATGTCGATCGGGCGCTCGACGTCGAGCAGCCGTTGGATCACCCGCCGTGCTTCGGCCTCGTCACGGTCGGAGGTGACGACCAGGTTGCGAATCTCGAAGCGATCGCGCGCCACCAGGTCGGCCTGTAGCACCAAGCAATCGATGCGATCGAGCTTGCGCAGCACCTCCGGATCGAGGACGAGCGTTTGACGCTTGGCGAGCGCGCGCCCCAAATCCGCAGCAAAAGCGTCGCGACCGAGGCGAGCAGGCGTGGGCAAACCGCCGAACAGGGCCGCCACGGCGCGCTGCACGCTGCGCGTGGTCAGAAAGCTGACGGCAAAGCCGCCCAGCGAGACGACCCAGGCGCGATCCGCATACTCCTCGATCGGTCCGCGCGGCAGCGCTCGCGGACGCGCTTCGCGGGCCACGGCTTCGAGACGGTGCTCGGCTTGCTTTTGACACAGCTCGCCTTCGCGCTGCTCCCAGACGCGCCGCCGCGCCTCGGCTTCTGCCAAGCGGGAGAGCTTGTGCACGCCCTCGACGAAGGCGCTGCCCGGTCGCTGCGCGAAGCCGTGCGCGAGCGCAGCAGAGACGTCCAAGGTCAAGTGCGCGCGCATCGGACCGAGCTTGTCCTCGGCGACGCGGCGTAGCCTCTCGGTCGATTGCACGACCGCAACCATCGCCGCGACCGTGCTCGCGACGCGCGAAGCAGGGATGGGCGACAAGCGAAGCCCGAGACCGACCGCCACACCCACCGCATTGGCGAGCAGCCCGACTTTGAGCCGCTCGACGGTCTCGTTGTCGCCCGGATGCTCCCAGATTTCATCGCGAAATGGCGCTTCGTGCAGGCCCGAGATGCGCTCGGCCTCGGCCACGATGCGGGTCAGTTCTTCGATGCCATAGGCATCTTCCTCGAACGAGACCACGATCCGGCGCGAGTGCGGGTTGAGCTCGACCCACTCGATGCGCGACAGCGACTTGAAGCCGAGCTGAGCTTGACGCGCGAACGTCGATAGCTCCGCCTCGGATAGGTCACGAAACTCGATGTGCGCGCGCGTGCGCCCGATCCAGGTGCGGCGCGAACGAGCAGAGAACAACTTCTCGAGCGATCCGAACAAGAGCAGGGCTTGCTTTTTCATCGCCCCCCCGCGAAGCGTTCCGTCGCCGAGATCAGCTCGTGCACCGTACCGGGCTCGTAGGCAGAGTGCCCTGAGTCGGGCACGACGCGAAAGTCCGCTTCGGGGAACGCGCGCGAGAGCTCCCAGGCGCTCTTCAGCGGGCACACCACGTCGTAGCGCCCCTGGATGATTACGGTTGGGATGTGGCGCAGCCGCGTCACGTCGTCGATCAATTGATTCTCATGCGCAAGAAAGCCTCGATTCACGAAGTAATGGCATTCGATACGGGCGAAAGCGAGGCTGAATTCATCGCCCGCGCAACTCCGGATGTAGTCTTCGTCTTGCAGCAGGTTACTGGTGCTCGCTTCCCATACACTCCAAGCCCGCGCGGCCTCTTGCCGCACGAACGCGTTCTCGGAGGTCAACCGGCGGTGGTAAGCGGCGATCAGATCCCCGCGCTCCGCGAGTGGAATGACCGCCAGGTACTTTTGCCAGGCGTCCGGGAAGAGCAGGCTCGTACCGTGCTGATAGAACCATTCCAGCTCCCAGCGCCGCAGCAAAAAAATGCCGCGCAACACCAGCTCGCTGACCCGCGCTGGATGCGTCTCGGCGTAGGCGAGCGCGAGTGAGCTACCCCACGAGCCACCGAACACCAGCCAGCTCTCGATGCCCAAGTGTAGGCGCAAAGCCTCGATGTCGGAGACCAGGTGCCAAGTCGTGTTGTCGACCAAGGATGCGTGCGGCTTACTCTTGCCGCAACCGCGCTGATCGAAGAGCACGATGCGATAGCGATCCGGATCGAAGAAGCGACGCTGCCTGGGACTCGTGCCGCCACCCGGACCACCGTGCAGAAACACCGCCGGCTTGCCGCGCGGATTTCCCGACTCCTCGAAGTAGATCGAGTGTTCCGGTGACACCTCGAGGTAGCCCGCCCGGTACGGCTGGATTTCCGGGTAAAAGGTGCGGCGTGACATGGGCCCGTCAGGGTACGAGAGTCGCCGCCGCGTCACAAGCTGCGGCGAGTGCCGACACATGATAGGGCACGGTCGTGACCCGCGTGGCAGACGAGACCGAAGGCGCAGCCGACCTCACCCCGTTGATCAAAACGGCACAGCGAGGCCTACGCCGCGATGTGCAGGCGCTCTTGGACCAACTCGCGCAGGGCGAGCTGTTCATCCCGCTGGTCCGAAACATCGAGGGCGTGAGCGACGGCCAGCGCTTGGATATCGACCAAGGCGAGGTGAAGCTCGTGCCGCACATGCTCCTCGACGAAGAGGGCAATCACTACGCTGCTCTGTTCAGTCACCCGCAGCTGATGGCGCCCATGGAGCAGCAGCTCGGCTGGAAAACCGACGACGAAGCGCTCAAGTTCTGTACCGTGCCCGCGCTATTCGCGCTCGACATGGCGCTCGAGGTAGTCGACGACGAGCACGTGCTGGGCCTGGTCTTGAACGCCGGCACCCCGTACGAGCTCGCGCTTCGCCGGGCGGAGCTGGCCAGCCTGACCAACGGCAAGGCCATCCCGCTGGTCGGCTATGTGGCAAACTTGGAGCCGGACGAGGGCGAGACCACGCTGGTCGCCGAGGGCGGCGAGCCGCCCGCGCCCGCCTTGATCGCGGCCATCGAGGCGCGCTTGGCAGAACTGCCCGAGGTCGAAGGCTATGCCCTCTTGCGCACGTTCAACCCCGAGCGCGATCTGGAGCCTCACCCCACGCTCAAGCTCGTGACACGCGTGAACGAGAGCGAGCTGCAAACGATCGCCGGCAAAATGATCGACGCCATCGGCAAGCACTTGCCTCCGCCCGGTTACATCGACATCGTCTTCGACCGCATCGATGACTGAGTCGAACGCCGCACGAATCCTGCGCAGCGCAACGACCATGCCAGTCGAAGAAGCCGTGGGCCCGAGGCCGGATCTCGTGGCGAGTGGGCACAAGCGGTTGAGCCTGCTCGAACGCACGCTGATCGCCATCGTCCGGCGTACGTTCGAGCCAGGCCTGCTCAGTCGCGCCGTGCAATTCTGCCAGCGCACGGTGGGCTGCGGCTGGATCCACCACTGTACGAAACACCTACGCCACGTACACGGCTATGAGCGCTTGCCGCCGCTCGAGCACGACCAGAGCTACATCCTGATCGCCAACCACCGCAGTTTCTTCGATCTTTACGTGGTATTCGGGGATTTGGTGCACCGCGGCCTCCAGCATCGAATCGTGTTTCCGGTCCGGTCCAAGTTTTTCTACGACAACCCGTTGGGCTTGATCGTGAACGGCATCATGAGCTTCTTTGCCATGTATCCGCCGTTGTTCCGTGAACGGAAAAAGGCGCTCATGAACCCGCTGGCGCTCGAAGAGCTGGCGTTTTTGCTGCGCCGGGGCGGCATGTTCGCCGGCATTCACCCCGAGGGCACGCGCAAGCGCGACGACGACCCGTACACGTTCCTGCCCGCTCAGCGCGGCGTCGGCAAAGTGATTCAAGACTCGCGCGTGCCGGTGATCCCCGTGTTCATCAACGGCTTGCTCAATGATCTACCCAAGCAAGTGCGAAGCAACTTCGACCGCACCGGGCAAGACATCTTCGTGGTCTTCGGCGCGCCGGTACAGTTCGGGGATCTACTCGACCAGGGCAAGAGCCCGAAGGTCCACCAAGCGATCGCGGATCGAGCGATGCAGGCGGTCAGCGAGCTCGGACAGGAAGAGCAAAGGCTGCGCGCGGCGCGCCACGGCGGCTCATTCGTCGTCGAAAAATAGCGGCTCGCGCTTGTCCAAGAAGCGGTCGATGGCCGCCGCAGCACCAGGCGGCAGCTCGGCAAAGCGCACACCGAGACCGGGCGAAGTATCGCTGTGCTCGTTGTACACGCGCACCCAGCGCACCTCACCGACGATGTGAAACACGTCGTCGTTCTCGGGCATGCGCACGCTCAGCTCGATACGCGAGCCGACCTTTTGCAGCTGATGCGTGGCGATGAACAGCCCACCGGCGGAGATATTTTCGGCCAGCCCTGCATAGAAGTTGTGCTCGCTGAGCACGCTGACCTGAAGATCGACCGCAAAGCGCTCGTGCTCGCGACGAACACAATCGTCGGGCGCGCTGACCGCAGCGCGCGGCTTGCTGTCCGTTTCGTCAACCTTGGCCGACGCGGTTTTGGTTTGTTTCATTGCGAGATGCTGGACGGCTTGAACCACTCATTGCACAACGGCGTCGAGGCGCATGCCTTAAGGCGCACCTATCTCCCGAAATACCTACAGCCTTCAGCCCCAGGCCGCAACGGCTCACAGCCAGGGATTGACGGCGGAGCGCGGGCGTTCACCGCTCAGCTGAGTGGCCACGCGAAGGACGACATGCGCAGCACACAGCGCAGTCAAGAAACACAGGCCGTGACTCAGCGGCACCCGGGCGGCGAGAAACAGTGGGTTTTGACTGCCAAAGGCCCAGAAGTAGCTGGCGACCAGGAGCAGCACGGCAGCGGGCAGCAGATAGCGCACGCCCAGCTGCGCCACTTCGGAAAGACGGACTTGATTGGTCGCGAAGCGCAGCAAGAGCACCAGCCCCAGCACCAGCACGGCCTTGGTCTGGAACAGTAGCGCTGCACAAACCTGCAACCAGAGCCCTGCTGCTGGATCAGCCGCAGCCACACCGGGCAGACGGGGACCGCCCAAGAACACCAAGGAAATCACGCCACTCGTCAGGATCAAGTGGCTCCACTCGGGCAGCGTCGTGCTGCGACTGCGCGCGGCGCTGCCGGCTCGCTCGGAGGCCGCGGCCGCAAGCGCTCCCGGAGCACGAGAGACCATGGGCACCAGACCGAGCACGAGCAGCACGAAGATGCCGAGAGCGACCGGACTCGTGAAGGCGAACCACTGCCAGGGCCAGCCGCCCTGGGCAGCCAGGATATCGTCCGAGCGCAAGCTGCCCGAGAGCAGCACGGCGCAAGCCATCGCCGACAGCACGGGCGCTTGAAAGACCAGCGTGAGCAGCACGTGGCGCAGACCACTCAGCAACGAAAAGCGACGCCCCGGCGCGCGCCCGCCCAAGACCAGCGCCGTCGCGCACAACGCGGTGAGCGAGCCCAGAAACAACACGGGTAGGTCGAGCTCACGCGCCCAAATGGTGCGGTTCATGGCCAGCAACGTGAGCCACGCGCTATCCATGATGAACACGAAATAAGGCAACGGCGAGCTGGGCAGCTCGCTCAGCGCCACGCGCACGAAGCTCAACGATTTCAGGTCACCCCGCGCCCGCGCCCAGTCCGACGGTCGCCCCCGGTCGCGGATCTGCGACGCCAAGCGACCTTCGAGCCACGACAGCGCGCGCCCCAGAGGCGAAGCGAACAGCAGCAGAAGCGCCACCGCGAAGCCGAGTAAGGTGGCTGCGGGCCCGAGCTCCGAAGGCGAGCCCGGCTGAAAGCCGGAGACATCGAGCGCGAACGTGGACGGCGTCGGCTCGTCGCCTCGACGCACAGCGACGTGCGAGAGCCGCGCGCGAGGCGGCGGAATCAGATCCGAAAGGCTGGCCAGCCGAACGCCGTCCAATTCCAAGAGCGCGTCACCGGGCAAGAGCCCGGCGCGTGAGGCCCGGCCCTCGGGATCCACGGTGTCGATCAGCAGCACGTCGCGTTCCTCGGAGTGCACCACGGCCATGCCGGCATAGTCGGCAAAGCGCTGCGCCTCGGCTTCGTGCGCCGCCAGCGCTGCTTTCGAGATCGACGCGGGATTCACGTCCAGCACGACCCCTTCCAGCGTCCCGCGCACGGGCGGGGCACCCGACTCGCGCGCCTGAAACGCAGCGCTGGTCGCGCCGCGAAATGTGGCGTGCACGGCGTCGCCCGTGCCGCAGAATTCGCGCGCCAATTCCGCGCTCAACGTGACGGCGATCGAGTGCGGATCGCTGGCCGCGGCGGTGGCCGCAATCGTCACATCGCGTAGCGGCGAGCGGCCTGCGCGAAAAACGTCTCCCTGGAAGCTGACCTTGGCGGCTCGGCCCTCCGGAAAACCCGAGCCCATCAGCGTGAGCCGATCACCCACCTCGAGCACATGGGGATTCAGATCGCTCACCTCGAGCAAGTTGGGTGAGCTGTCACGCGCATCGCAGCCGGCGCTCAGCGCGAGCGCGACCCAAGCCAAGGGGCGAACCGCGCGCAGCACGGCATCAGAGACAGAGAGACGCACCCAGTGCCCCTTAGCGTGAGCCGCACAAGCGGGACCAGTAAGCGGACTTCAGCGCCGAAATTTTGGGTCGAGCGAGCGTGCTGTGCTTTGGTGACCCCCGGCTCGACCCGACGCGAGTCTCAAGAGGACAAGATGGCTAATTTCTCGAGTCTTTTGACGCGTATCAGGGAACTTCAGACGGAAATCCTGCGCATGGCGCCGTACCGTGACATCGGCTTGGTGCCGAATCCGGGGGCATCGCAGCTCGCCCTGGCAGCGGTCGAAGAGCGCATCGCCCATCGACTACCGCCGGCGTATCGAGAGTTCTTGGCCGAGCACGACGGCTGGCCGCGCTTCTTCGAGGGCGCCACGTTGCTCGGTACCGCCAACCTGGGCAAGCGCATGTACGACGACATGGCGCGCTCCGTGTTCGAAGCCGCTGAGACGCCCGTGCCGCACCTCGCCCCGCCGTCACGCGCCCAGCGCGCACCGATCGTGCCGTTCGGCATCGACCTGCAGGGCACCACGCTGTTCGCGTTCAATCCCAGCGTGACCCGCGCGGACGGTGAATGTGAAGTGGTGGCCTGGGTCAACGAAATCGGCGTGCGTCGCGAGTCATTCGCCGGCTTCCTCGAGTTCGTGGTCGAGATGTGCGAAGCCGAGCTGGAGGGCTACCAAGTCCCGCGTCAGTCGCTCCGCCGTTCGGCGTAGGTCCGGGTAGGCGTCCGCGACGCCGAAGGCTGCGACGCGGCCCGGCGTGGCGCGTGACCATCCCAAAAAAGAAAGCTGCCCGCGCGCAAAGTTGGGTGTGCCGCGCGGCGGCAGCGGGCGCGCGGCCCTGCGCAGAAAAAAACAAAGTGTGCATGCACGCTTTGTTTTCGGCGCGAGAGCCAGCCCAGCCGGAACATTGCCCACAATGTAGGTGCCGGGTCGTGGCTCGCACTGGCAACAAACCCGCGGCCAACCTTTGACCTGCTTGACGCTGTGCGCCATGCTTGGTGGGCTCAGGCTGGTAAAACCATGGTCAGCGGTGAAATCTCGGACAGCGCCCCTCCCTCGTCACCCCGGCGGATCATCAAGCGCTACTCGAACCGCAAGCTCTACGACACCAAAGGTTCGAGCTACGTCACGCTGCTGCAAATCGCGGAGATGATCCGCGAGGGCGAAGACGTGCAGATCATCGACAACGCGACGAAGGAAGACAAAACCGACGTCACGCTGGCGCTGATCATTTCCGAGGAGCTCCGCACCAAGCCGCGCGGCATCCCACTCTCCACGCTCAAGGCGCTGATCCGGAACAAGGGCGAGCGTATCCTCACTCAGCTCCGCGAAGGCCCCATCGGCAAGCTCATGCCAGTCAAGGAGGGGGAAGACCCCCTCGCCATGCCAACCCCAGTTTCATCGGTGCCACCCCCACGACCAGTTTCATCAGTGCCACCCCCACGAGAGGAGGACGAGATGTCCCAAGGCAAAGAAGGCAAGGGCTTTCGCGCCACACTGGAACAGTGGCAGACCACCATCGACGAGCGAATTCGCGCGGTTTTGCCGAATTTCGCCGCGTTTCGCGACCTGGAGCAAGAGGTCAAACGCCTTTCAGAGAGACTGGAAAACCTGGAGCGGAACCAGGGGAAGCCCCCTGAAAGTCGGGAATAGCCGGGCCCGGGTCCCGGTTGCCTAAGTGAACCCAATGAGCCGTAAAGTCAGCATCTCGGCCCGAGAATTCGAGACCGAGGCGATCGCTCAGCTGAGCGCCCTTTTAGGAGTTGCTTCCCGCCTGACGCGGAACCCCGCGGACGCTCAGGACCTGGTGCAGGACACCCTGCTCAAGGCCATGCGCGCGCGCGACCAGTTCGAGGCCGGCACCAACATGCGGGCTTGGCTGCTGCGCATCCTGACCAACACCTTCATCAACCGCTACCGCCGCGGCGGGCTCGAGCGCAGCGTGCTCGATGGGCCGGACGCCGATCCACTGGCGGACGGTTGGATCAGCGCGTCCACCATGGAGTCGATGCGCGATCCCGAATCGCAAGCGCTGCGCCCGATGCTCGAAAAAGAGATCAAGCGCATCTTGGACGAGCTGCCGGAAGAGTTCCGCCTGGCCGTCGTCCTGTCGGACGTCGAAGAGCTCTCGTACAAAGAAATCGCCGACATCATGGGCTGCCCAATCGGCACCGTGATGTCTCGCCTGCATCGCGGCCGTCGCCTGCTGAAAGGTCGCTTGTACGAGCACGCTCGGGCCCTCGGTATCGTCGGTCCGGAAGCACTCGTGGGGGACACGTCAGCGAAACCAGAACCCGTGATTGATCTGTCCCAATATCGCGAAAAGCGAGTCGCCCGCTCATGACCAGCTCTTGCCGCCAAATCGCGCCCCTGCTCGAAGCCTTCGGAGACGAAGAGCTCGCCGCCGACAAGCTGCTCGAAGTCGAACAGCACTTGGTCGACTGTGACACCTGTGGTGAGCGCATCCGACTCAACCAAGCCCTACACGTCAGCGTGCGCAGCGCCGTCCGCTCCGCCGCACCGGTGATGCCCGGCTTCGAAGAGCGCATCGCCGCCGCGCTGCGCGCCGAAGCACTGCGTGAGGAAGGGGTCGACCAGGTCGTCGAACGTGAAGCCCAACACTCGCGCATGCTGTCCTGGCGCAGCGTGGTGCCCGTGGCAGCCGCCGCCGCGCTCACGTTGGTTTGGGCCGCCTCGACCAGCAAGCAGCAGGCCCGGACCGAAGCCAGCTCGTCCTCCGCGCACCTGAATACGGCTGATCAGCTGCTCGAACAGCTCGTCGATCACCACATGTACGCGCGCGGTCCGCAGGTCACCGAGCCCGCACTGCTCAGCCAGCTCGAGCCGGAAGTGGGCGTGCCTTTGAACTTGCCCAGCCTCAAGGCCTACGGCGCGCGCTGGGAAGGCGCCAACGTGGTGCCGGTCAGCAATCAGCACGCCGCGTCGCTCCGCTACACGATGGGCGGCAGGCACGTCACGCTCTACGTTTACAACTCGACCCGCGTGCCGATCGAAAGCCGCCTCACCGCGCGCACCGTACGCAACGAGCACGTGTACGTTGGTACCCGCCGCGGCGTCTCGATCGCCGCCACCGAGCACCGCGGTGTGGGCTACGCGTTGGCCTCGGACTTGAACGACGACGAGAGCGCCGAGCTGGTAGCTGCGGTTTACTGAGCTCCCCGACCCGAAGAAAGCAAAGGCCTGACCGGCGCCTACTTGGCGATCGCGCTACCGTACTTGCGAGGATCCGCCGCCGCGCTAACTACGCCGTCATCGACCGCGATGACCTGCACCGCAGTTGCGTTCTGCTTCATCGTCTCCGTCACCTCCCCGCGCCACGCCAGGTCGTCGAGCAGCGACTTTTCGGCCCCTGCTTCGAGCAGCATGCTCGGGCCTGAAGTGGGCACGGAGAAACGCGGTAGCTTCACGAGCGCGTCCGGCGAGAGGCCGAACGCGAGCCGCTGAAGGAGTAGCTGCGTGACATTGGTCGCGATCAATTGACCACCCGAGCCACCGAGCGCGAACACGACTTTGCCGTCCTTCACGACCAAGGTAGGCGTCATGCTCGACACGGGGCGTGCGCCCGGGCGCGGTCGATTCGGGCTCTGAGTCAAGCCGAACGGAGCCACGTCCTTCTGCTTCGTGAAATCGTCGAGCTCGTCATTGAGCACGATGCCGCTCTGCGCAGTGCTCAGCTTGGCGCCGAACGCGTTGTTCACCGTGGTCGTGATCGAGGCCACGTTGCCCTCGGCGTCGATCGCTAGCAAGTGGTGCGTTCCATGCTCGTTTTCCGAATAACGCGGCAATGCTTGCGTGCGCTCGACGGAGATCGAGCGTTTGCGCGCGGCCAGCCGCTCGGGAGCGAGCAGCGCCGCTAGGTCCGGCTTTTCGAGCTCTGGATCGCCCAAGAAGCGCATGCGGTCGGCGAGCGCGCCGCGCATGGCTTCAGCCACGGTATGTTGGTAGGCGCCCGCGCTCCGGCCCAAGCGCTGCAGCTCGGCCTTCGAGTACATGCCGAGCGTCTCCGCCACCATCAGCCCACCTGCCGACGGTGGCGGCATGGTGTAGATGTCGTAGCCTTCCCAACTCACGTGGATCGCCTGCCGCGGCGCAGGATGATAGTCGCGCAGATCGGTCGCGCTGAGCGCGCCGCCCTTGGCTTGTGCGGTCGCAATCAGCTCGCGCCCGAGCTCGCCCTCGTAGAACGGCGCTTTGCCGTCCAGCGCGAGCCGGCGTAGCGTGCGGGCGAGCTTGGGATTTTTGAGCGATTTTCCCGCCAAAATCGGCTTGCCTCCAGGAAAGAACAAGCCGGCAAGTCCAGCGTCCGTCCAAGCCAACTTCGACCACGGCGAAGCGGCCGCGTTGCTCAGGTGCTGGCTGACCGCAAAGCCCGTTTCTGCCACGCGCGCCACCGGCAACACCACGTCACGCCATTTTCGCTTACCCAAGTCGTGTTGCAGCTGCCACAAGCCCGCGAGCTCGCCGGGCACGCCCGTGGCGCGCGCGCGTTCTTCCGGCTTGAACGGCCGCGCTTCGAACGCGGCCGCGTCGAGCGCTGCCGGCGCAGTCTCGCGAAAATCGAGCACGTACGGCTCGCGGGTGGCTGCGCGCCAAACCATGGCAAAGCCTCCTCCGCCGAGACCGCTCGAGCTCGGGCTCGCGATGCCCGCGACCAACACCGCGCGCACGATCGCGTCCACCGCATTGCCGCCGGCCGCGAGCTCGGCCAGGCCTTCGCGCGTCGAAACCGCGTTCTCGGTCGCGACCGCGAAACGCGGGGGGTTCGCCGCAGCGTGCCCCCCGGGCGCTGCGAGCACCAACGAAAGTGCGCACAGGCCGCCGCTGAACGGTATCAGCCAGGGTCTACTCATCGCCTGCTAGCTTAGCAAAATTGCGGCAGAGCAATTGCCCGGGGGCTCGTGACGTGTGAGATTCGCCGAACCCCCGTGCGCATCCTGTTCGTGATGGACCCGGCCGAAACGATGACGGCCGACAAAGACACCACCTTCGCGTTCATTCGCGGCGCCATGGCGCGCGGGCACGAGTGCCTGCATTGCCTCCCGCGCGAGCTCTCCAACGAGGGGCGCGACGTTTTTGCGCGCGCCCGTTCGGTGAAGGTGAGCGCCCAGCCGCCCCACGTCACGCTCGGAACGGACGAGCGCGTCGAGGTCGCAAAGCTCGACGCGGTCTTCATCCGCAAGGATCCGCCCTTCGACGCTGGTTACCTGTACCTCACTCAGGTCCTCGATCTGGTCAAGGATCGCGTGCTCGTGATGAACGACCCGCGCGGCCTGCGCGACGCGAACGAGAAGCTGTTCACGTTTCAGTTCCTGGAATTCATGCCGCGCTCGCTGGTCAGCGCAGAGCCCGCGCAAATCATCGCTTTCGTCGACAAAGTCGGGGGCACGGCGGTGCTCAAGCCGCTCGATGGCGCCGGTGGCGCCGGCGTGGTGGTGCTCACCACCGGTGACCGCAACGTGCGCTCCATGGTCGACATCATGACCGCAGAGGGCAAGCGGCTGGCCATGGTGCAGGAGTACCAACCCGCAATCCGCCAGGGTGATAAACGCATCCTGCTGCTCGACGGCGAAGCGCTGGGCGCCATCCTACGCGTCCCGCGCGAAGACGACGTGCGCGCCAACATCCACGCGGGCGGCCAAGTGCACGCCACAGAGCTGACGCCCCGCGAACGCGAGATGGTCGCCGCTGTCGGCCCCAAGCTGCGCGAGCACGGCTTGTGGTTCGTGGGCCTGGACGTGATCGGCGAAAAGCTGATCGAAGTGAACGTCACGAGCCCCACGGGGATCCAAGAGCTCGGGCGCCACCAGGGCAAGAGCCCCGAGCAAGACGTGATCGCCTGGGCCGAAAAACACGCGCTATCGCCGCGCTAGCCGCGCTAGCTGGGCTTCAGGGGTGTGACCCAGCCTCGCCAGCGTCATCCGGTCCAGCGTCGACGGGCAGGGCGACCCGCGCGCAAGAAATTTGTCCGTAGGCCTCGCGATCCGCTAGGCCGGAAGCATGACCCGGAAATGTGAGCTGTGCGCCACGCTCAAAACTCGTGCTTCGGCGGCGGAGCACCAGCCGGCCAAGCTGCGCCGGGTCCTGGTCGAAGATCGCGTGATCGCGCTGTGCTCGGCACATGCCGAAAAGGTGAAGCAAAAGGCGCCCGCGACGCTAGCCACGCTGCGCGCAGCCTTCACCGAGCGGCGCGGACAGCGTTCCCTGCTCGAACGACGCGCGCCGCTCGATCGCCGCGCGTTTCCGGCACGCCCCGAGGGTCGACGTGCCTCGAGCGGTCGGCGCGCGAGCGACCGCGCCAAGTGACCACGACCGAGCAAAACATTCACTTCGGGCTGCTCGGCGCTGCACTGGCTTTGGCCGTTGGGGTATTTGCCGCCGAGCCGCACTCGGCCGGACCAGCAACTCATGGTGGCGCGCGTTCGCACGAAACGGACGAGCGCTCAGCGCTCTCGATCATTCCGCCAGGCTCGGCGTTCTTGCTCAGTGCCGATCTGCGCTCGTTCACCCGCACGCCACTCGGCACGTTCATCGCCGAACGCCTGCAACGCAGCGCCGGCGCCAGCAAATTCCTAGAACTGTGCGGCTTCGATCCGCTCACCCGGCTCGATCAGCTGGCGCTCGCGGTGCCGAGCCCGAACCTCGCCGCGCCGGCACCCGATTTCGCGATCGTCGGCAGGGGCAGCTTCCGCGCCGCAGACATCACGCGCTGTGCGCGCTCGGTGATCAACGCGCGCTCCGGAGAGGCGATCCAAACCAAGCTCGGCAGCTTCGACTCGGTGCGCGACCGCAAGGCGAGCAGCGGCGAGATCGCCGCGAAAGACGGCCTGGTCGTGGTCAGCGGAGGCAGCTACTTGCGCGAGCTACTGGACTCGGCCGAGGGTCAGCCGGGCCGCGACGAAGCGCGCGACGTGCGCGATGCCCGACATGCCGAGCTGCGGCGCGCGCTCGGTCCGGGCTCGCTGCTCGCGACTTGGCTGCTGGGGGAGGGTTGGTTCGAGCGCGTGGCAGGCGAAGGAACGAACGCGAAGCTCTCGCCGCTGAGCGCGCTGAAAACCGTGAGCGCACGCGTCGACGTCGGACAAACGGCAGAGCTACGCGTGCTGCTCGAGTGCGCGGATAGTGAAGGGGCCGCGCACGTCTCGAGCCTGCTCGGCGAATTGCGTGCGTCGCTCGGCGTGTTGCCGCTCGACCCGGCACTTGCCCAAATCGCTGGGCGTATCACGGTCAGTCAAAAGGGCGCGCGTTTGCAGCTCGGACTCGAGCTGAAGCAAGCCGAGCTGAGCCCGGTGCTCGACGCGCTGCTCGGTCCGTAGCGGCAGGCCGGAAGCGTAGACGCGGCCTCGGCCGGGCGCTATGACCCACGAATCATGTGGATTCATCGCCTGGGGCGGGTCACGACAGCATTGATTTTGGCGGCTCAGCTCGCGGCCTGCAACGCCACACCTGCGCCGCAGCAACCAATCGCTGGCCCGAGCGTGCCCGCGGCCGGCTCGGGCACGGCGCAGCTCGCCACTTCGCTCGCTTTCGTACAAGCCAGCGCAGACCCGCTACCCATCGCAAGCGACGACCCAGTGTGGGGCGCAGCCACGGCGCCCGTGACGCTGGTCGAGTTTTCGGACCTGCAGTGTCCGTTCTGCTCGCGTGTGCACCCGACGATCAAGAGCTTGCAGGCCAAGTACGGCCCGAACCAACTGCGCGTCGTGTTCAAGCACAACCCCTTGCCGTTCCACCCAAACGCGATGCCCGCGGCCAAAGTGGCCGACGCAGTGCTCCGCCAGGGCGGTTCGCCCGCGTTCTTCGCGTTCTTGGACCTCGCCTTCGACGAGCAGCAGAAGCTCGGAGACGAGGCGCTCAGTGCTTGGGTGACGCGCCTCGGGCTGGATGCCACGGTCGTGCTGCGCCGCGCAGATTTGCCGGAAACCAACGAGAAAATCGCGCGCGACATCGCGCTCGCGACCGCGGTCGGTGCCAACGGCACGCCGGCCTTTCGCATCAACGGCAAGAGCTTGACCGGCGCGCAGCCGCTCGACGCCTTCAGCCGCATCATCGATGCCGAGCTCGCCGCCGCCAATGACTTGCTGCGCAAAGGCACTCCGGCAGCGGCCGTGTACAAGTCGCGCGTCGCCGCCAACTACGTCGCCCCGAAACCCACCGTGGAAGACGACGAAGAGCCCGAAGATCTGGTGATCTGGAAGTTGCCGGTGAAGGGCGCACCGTCAATTGGTCCGAGTGACGCGCTGGTCACGATCGTCGAGTTCTTCGACTACCAGTGTCCCTATTGCCGGCGCGCCGAAGCCACGATGACCGAGCTGATGGCGCGTTACCCGAAGGACGTGCGGGTGGTGCTGCGCCAAAACCCACTGCCGTTTCATCCACGCGCGCTGCCCGCGGCGAACCTCGCGCTCGAAGCGCGTGCTCAAAAGGGCGAGGCCGGTTTCCTGGAAGCCAATCGCCGCTTGTTCGAGGGCAAGCTGGAAGAGGCCGATCTGCTGGCGTTGGGCAAAGAGCTCAAGCTCGACGAAAAGCGGCTACGAAACGCGCTCGCCAACAACACTCACGCCGCCGAAATCGAGACCGACAGCGATCTGGCGCAGGACTTCAAAGCCTCCGGCACGCCGCACTTTTTCATCAACGGCTTACGCCTGTCGGGCGCGCAACCGCTGGAGAATTTCGTGACGGCAGTCGACGCGCAGCTCAAAGTGGCAAGCGCTTTGGTCGCGGCAGGCACGCCGCGCGCCGCCGTATACGACGAGATCATGAAGCACGCGCAAGAGGCGGCCCCGCCCGAGCGCAAAGAGATCCCGGCTGCCAGCGCCGACAATCCCAGCCGCGGACCCCTGAACGCGCCCATCTTGATCCACGAGTTTGCCGATTTTCAGTGCCCGTTCTGCCAGAAGGTCGACAAGACCCTGAGCGAGCTCGAGAAGGCCTACCCGAACAAGCTGCGCTTCGTCTGGCACGACTATCCGCTGTCGTTTCACGATCAGGCACGCCCGGCGGCCATCGTGGCCCGCGAAGTCCGCGCTCAAAAAGGCGACGCGGGCTTCTGGAAGTTCCACGACCTCGTGTTCAGCAGCGACGCCGCGCTGAGCCCAGAGTTGCTCGGCAAATACAGCGCCCAGCTGCGAGTCGATCAAGCGGGGCTCGCCGCCGCTCAGAACGACGGCCGCTTCGACAAGCTTCTGGAAAGCGACAAAACCGTGGCCGACAACGCCGGCATTCGCGGCACGCCCGCGTTCGTGATCAACGGCTACTACCTGTCTGGTGCCCAGCCGCTCAAAGCCTTCAAACGCATCGTTCGCTATGCCTTGGCTCACCCTGCGCCCCAAGCGACGGGGCCCGTGACAGCGGCCGCCGTAGCTCCCTCGGCCCCCAAACTGAAGTAAGAGAAGCGAATGTCAGTTCCAGCTCTGGATGAAGCCATTCCGGCCAGCGCAGCGGGGGCGCGCGCGATCGCGGTCGTGATTCCTTCGTACCGTGTCGCGCGCCACATCGTCTCCGTCATCCAGGGCATCCCGAGCTATGTCGACCACATCATCATCGTCGATGACTGCTGCCCCGAGCACTCCGGTGACGTCGCCGAAGCCCTCGGGGACAAGCGCGTACAGGTGATTCGTCACGGCAAAAACCGGGGCGTGGGCGGCGCCATGAAGACCGGCTTTGCGCGCGCCAACGAGCTCGGCGTCGCTGTCGTCGTCAAGCTCGATGGTGACGACCAAATGGACGCCGGGCAAATCCTGCGGCTGTGCAAACCGCTGCTCACGGACAAAGCGGCCATGACGAAGTTCAACCGCTTCTGGGATTTCGTCGAGCTCCGTCAGATGCCGCTGGTGCGCCGGATTGGCAATCTCGGGCTTTCGTTCCTGACCAAGGCCGCCTCCGGACATTGGAAGATGTTCGACCCCACCAACGGCTTTCTCGCGCTCCGGGGCGACGTGCTCCGTTGCTTGCGACTCGACGCGCTGAGTGACGACTATTTCTTCGAGTCGAGTCTACTGATCGAGCTCGGCAAGCGCGGCTTTCGCATCAAGGATTTACCTCTGCCCGCGCGCTACGGCACTGAACAGAGCTCGATGCGGCTCAGTCGCGTGCTCGTCACTTTCCCGCTCAAGTTGCTATTCGGGGGCATCGCGCGCGTCTGGTATCGACACTTCTGGTTCGATTTCACGCTGGCCGCGCTTTTGCTGCTGTTCGGGCTGCCCCTGTGCGTGTGGGGTGTCGGCTTCGGCGCGTTTGCTTGGTGGCGCTCGGTAGCGACGGGCGTGACCGCGAGCTCCGGGACCGTGATGCTTGCCGCGCTACCCTTTCTGCTCGGCGCAAACTTGCTGCTTCATGCCGTGAGCCTAGAGGTATCCGACTTTTTCAACGCACGCATCTCACCCGACGAGGACGGCTGAGTCGAGCGCTGGAGCAACCTCAGCCACTGGTTTGCGTTCGACCAGCGAGCACGCGGCCAGCAGCGTGGTCAGGATGGTCCAAACCGAGTACCGGAAGTCCGGCGCCCCGGTGGCGAGGAAGAACGTTAGAAGATACAGCAAGCCGGACAAGCTCAAGCACAAGCACAGCGGCCGCCCACGCTTGAGGAAGTCGAACGTGCCGATGACCAGCAGCGCCAGCTCGAGCAGCGCGTAAAGCCATGTCGCGTAAAACGGAAACTTCGGCAACGCAGTCAGCAGCTCGACCACCGCAGTGCCCGCCTCGGAGCGCGTGAGGGGCACTCCGAGAGGGTTCCGCGAGATGCCGGTGCTGAGCTCGATCCTTCGGTTTCCCAGCCGCAATAACTCTCGAAACACGAGCCAGCGGTGCGACAGGTAGGCACCCGGGTAGGCCAGGATCGCGTGCTTCCAGGTGGCGCTCAGCACACGCAGCTGCTCCGGATCGGAGGTGCGCCCCAGAGCCGGGGTGCAATTCTTCCGCGAGCATTTGTACAGCCGAAGATGATCGGTCGGATCGTATACCTGTCGCAGCCGAGGCAACTTCACACCCGGGCTGAGCACGCCGCACTCCGGCGTAATCAGTAACTCGCCGCGCTGTAGTGACATGCCCACCAAATCGAAGATGGGAGTCGATTGCCAGTAGTCCGACGGTTCGGTCAGGCTTCGCGACAACCACACGGAGCCCTGACGCAACGTCAAGGCAAACACGAGCGCGACCGCCAGGCTGGCCGCGAGCTGCCACAGCCTTCGCCAATGGGCCAGGCGCGCGTGGCGGAAGACCGGCACTGCGAGCAGCGGCCATGCGGCGGCCACGGCGTTGTGGCGTGCGGCGATGCCCACGAACAACAGCGGCACCGCCACGAGCCACCACCAGCGCCGCGCTCCGGGCCCGGCCAGCAACAGCGCGCCGAAGCCAGCCAGCAAACCGCCCTGCATCAAGGTGTCTTTCCAGATCGTGCCCAGGAGCATGAACACGGCCGGCTGGAAACCGACGACGATCAGCGCGCACACCCGAGCCCACAGCGGCCAACGAAGCAGCCGAAAAAAAACGCCCAAGCCCAGCCAAAACAGCGCATCGAACAGCAGCAACATGCCGATCGGACCGGGCCAGAGCCGGTCGAAGGCGCGCCAGATCAGCGCCACGATCGGCGGATGGTCGTCGGAGAACACGCCGCTTCGCGCTTGGCGCAGCTGCACGACCGAATCCCACGACATGAAGCCGGGCCGGTACACCCACCACACGACCAGGAAGCCCAAGAGCGAAACCGCACCGATGATCAGCCACTGAACGAGCGAGCTTGCGCGCCAAAGTTTCGCTCGCAACATGAAAGTCGTAAGTTTGCTTGGCACGGGCGCGCGCATAGTCAGATCAAAGCCGCCGAAACTCAAGGCGGCGGCGCACAGGCCGGGGGCGCCTCGCTCGGAGTCCCGGTTGGCTCGCAGTGTGCGCGGAGGCGAGGCGAACGAGGCGAACGGGCTTGAACTAGAGCATCACGCCGGCAACGCAAGCCACGAGGCAGGTGGCGAGCAGTCCGCCGAACATGGCTTTGAGGGCGAGGCGCGAAATGTCGGCGCGGCGTTCGGGGGCAAGCCCGGAATAGCCGCCAATTTGGATGCCGATGCTGCCGAAGTTGGCGAAGCCGCACAGCGCGTAGGCGGTGATCAGGCGGCCACGTTCGCTGAGCCAGTGCGGATCTTTACTCAGCATTTCGGCCAGGTGCGAGTAGGCGACGAACTCGTTCAGGACCGTTTTTTGGCCCAGCAGCTGCCCCACTTTGAGCACGTCCGCGTTGGGCACGCCCATCAGCCAGGCCAGCGGCGAGAACAGCCAGCCGAAGATCGCTTCCAGGCTGACGGGGTGACCGAGCAGCGCAGCGCCGACGTAGCCGAGTGCGGCATTGAGCATGGCCGTCAGCGCCAAGAACACGACCAGCATGCCGCCCACGTTGACCGCCAAGCGAATGCCATCACCCGTGCCTTGCGCGATCGCGTCGAGCAGGTTCTCGCTCGCCTGCGGGATGTTCACGCGCGCTTCGTGCTCGTGGTCGCGCCCCGCTTGCTCGGGCAGCATCAACTTGGCGATCACCAAGGAGGCCGGCGCGCTCATCACGCTGCACGCGATCAAGTGGCCGGCAATGCCGGGCACGGCGTGGCTGAGCATCGCCACATAGGCGGCGAGCACGCCGCCGGCGGTGGTGGCAAAGCCCGCCACCATGCAGGCATTGAGCTCGGACACCGACATTTTGGCCAAATACGGCTTAATCGCCAAGGGCGCTTCGGTCTGCCCGACGAAGATGTCGGCCACGGTGGAGAAGCTCTCGGCGCCGCTCGTGCCCAGCACGCGCATCAGCAGCCGTCCCAGGCTCTCGATGATCACCGGCATCACCCGCAGGTGATAGAGCAGGGACATCAGCGCCGAGAAGAACAGGATCGTCGGCAGCACCTGAAAGGCCAAGATGAAGCCGAACGAGGCGGTGTCGGTCGTCAGGCGACCGAACAGGAAGCTTGCACCGTCGCGACTGAAGGCGAGCAAGCGATCGACCGCGTCGTTGCCGAGCAGGAACAAGCGACTCGCCGGCGTGCGCAGCACGATCACGGCGAAGACGATCAGCATCAGCAGCCCGCCGCCCACGGTGCGCAGCTTGACCAGGCGGCGGCGCTCGCGCGGGCAGAGCGCGAATGCCAGCGCCATCATCACCAGCATTCCGAACGCGCTGATCGCCCGCTCGCCCATCGGCGGCTGCTTATTTCTCGGTCTTCCCGAGTAGCCCGGGCAGCGGGCTCGCGGTCGCGGCGTGGCCCAGGCGCGCCACGCTGTCCAAGTGGTGAATCAGGAAATTGCGGTTGTCCGTAATCGACAGGTTTTGCATCTCGAGCGCGCCGATGCGATCGGCGGGCGAGAACGCGGGATCTTCCACGCGCTCCATCGATAGCTTCTCCGGCGCATAAGCCATGTACTCGGCCTTGGTCTCCAGGATCGAGTAGTCATCGCCGCGGCGCAGTTGCACCGTGACGCTGCCGGTGACGCTGGGCGCGATCCAGCGCGTCAGGCCGTCCTTGAGCATCATGGCTTCCGGATCGAACCATTTACCCTCGTACAGCACGCGGCCCAAACGGCGACCGAGCGTGAAGTACAAGTCGAGCGTATTTTCGTTGTGCACGGCCGACAGCAAACGCTCGTACACGATGTGCAAGAGGGCCATGCCCGGCGCTTCGTAGATGCCGCGACTCTTGGCGTCGATCACGCGATTTTCGATCTGATCGCTCATGCCCAAGCCGTGCCGACCGCCGATGCGATTGGCCTCCAGCACCAAGTCGATCAGCGTCGTGAAGCGTTGGCCATTGATGGCGACCGGGAAGCCGCCTTCGAAGTCGACGGTCACGTCCTCGGCGGCGATCGTGGTCTCGGCCTTCCAATGAGCCACGCCCATGATCGGCTGCACGATGTGCATGCCCTTGTTCAAGTGCTCGAGGTCTTTGGCCTCGTGCGTGGCGCCCAGCACGTTGGCATCGGTGCTGTAGGCCTTCTCCGTGCTCATCGTGTACGGGCGGCCAATCTTCTTCAGGTACTCGCTCATTTCCGTGCGGCCACCGAAGGCGTCGACGAACTGCTGATCCAGCCAGGGCTTGTAGATCTTGAGGTTCGGGTTGGTCAGAATGCCGTAGCGATAAAAGCGCTGGATGTCGTTGCCCTTGTGGGTGCTGCCATCCCCGAACACGTGCACGTCGTCCTCGCGCATGGCGCGGATGATGGCGGTCGTGGTCACCGCGCGACCGAGCGGCGTGGTGTTGAAGTACTTCTTGCCACCGCTCGATAGATGGAACGCGCCACATTGAATGGCCACCACGCCTTCGCGTGCCATCGCTTCGCGACAATCGACCAAGCGCGCCTCGACCGCTCCGTGCTCGCGCGCGACGGGCGGAATCGTCGCTGGATCGCTCTCGTCCGGCTGCGCCAGATCGGCGGTGTAGGCGAACACCTTCATGCCCTTTTCGCTCAACCAAGCGACGGCACAGCGCGTATCCAGACCCCCAGAAAATGCGATCCCGAGACGAGTTCCCTCGGGCGGCAGCGTACGATAAATGCGGCTCATGGCGCGCCCTGCGTAGCACGAGCCGCCCGGGGCGAACAGACCGGGGCGCCTTCTGCTCGGCTAAGGAAGCGCGCTGCCGACGGTAACCACCTCGGTCGTCTCATCTAGGAGCTTTTCGCTGCTGCCCGATTCTTGGACGCGGCCCTCGCCCGAGTCCACGACCTCGATCTGAATCTCCAGCGCGACCTTGCGTTGTTCGGGGTCCGCTCCCGCCGCTTCCGTGAGGCGGAACCCGAAGTCGATGCCGGTCAGGCCGGCGATCACCGCAGGAATGTAGGGTGCGACCAATGGATCGTCGTACGAGTGATTGATGAAGTTGAACGCGTGGTTGACGTAGGTGGGCAGCGTATCGACCATCATGTCCGGGTCGACCGGCGCGCCGTTGGGCGGGGGTGGCGGGAATTTGATCATGTTTTGCACGTTGGCAAAGTCGATCGCCATCTCGTTCATGTCCGCGAAGGTGAAGGTTCCGTGACGGCGCGATGCGGCGCCCGAGCTCTTGCCCTCGAGCACGTACAAACGATCGATGCCGGAGAAATTCTGCTCGAACGTCTGATCGTCGGCGTTGGTCAGGGTCATGCCCGGGTAGTAGCGCCCGAACTCATTCCAGGGATCGATTAGCAGCTCGACCGTGCGCTGCTGTTCGCCCAGATTGCTGAGCGTCCAAGTGAGCTGCACCTTCACGTCTTGGTTCGTGACCCACGGCTTCCGGCCGTAGGGCTCGACCACTTCCTGGTTGAGCGCATCGGCCTGGGCCGCGCTGGGGGCGAGAATCGGAAATTGCAGGCCGCGTTTGACCTCGAACAGCTGCGACTCGTCGTCGTCGAAGATGGGCAGCACCTCCGGCGTGATGCCCACTGTTTCGGGCGGCAGGTTGCGCGCTTGCTCCTGAGTGCCGCAACCCGAGCTCGACAGCACGCAGCCCAAGGCCACGAACAGCGACATCGATCGGGGGCAGCAAGCCCACGACCCGGGGCGCTCCGCCCCCGCCCAAGCTCGCGTGGATTGCCGGATTTTTCGCATCATTTGAGGATTCGTTCGGCGTCAGCTCGAGACAATGCCAGGGGCGTGCCACGCGCCGCACGCGCGGCGCTCAGCACTACTTTTTCCCGGGCCGGAAGGCGAACGGGAAGCTCGCGCCGGAAGCTTTGTCCGCGGTCGGAAACTGCAGGCGATTGAACTGCCGCAAGATGCAACCCTCGACGCGCGGATTGTTCAAAGAGGAGCCCGTGATGCTCGCGCTCGACACCGAGCCGCCCGGACTCACGCTGAACGCCACACCCACGCTGCCCTTGAGCGTGGGATCGTGCGCCGAGGCGATCTCATAGCAGGCTTGAAACGCGCCCATGCGCGACATCACCACGCGCCTTATCTGCTCCGCCGAGAGCCCTTGTCCCGCAGCAGCTGCCGCTTTGCCCGCGACCTTGTGCTCACCGCCGCCATCGCCGCTGCCCGAGCCGTCACCACCGCCCGGACCGCCTTTGCCGTTGCCGCCCAAGCCTCGCCCACCCGGGCCGCCCGAGCCGGAACCGTAACCGCCGCCCTTGCCAGGACCCCAGCCCGTATCGAGCGTGCCCGAGCCGAACGGCACGCCGCCTGGCGCATCGCCACCGCCGCCCTTGCCCGAGCCCTTGAGGCCGGTGCCACTGCCCGAGCCGAGCACGATCTGATCCGAGCGCAAACCGCCGAGCGCGTCGGCTACCGAGCTGATCGTGCCGAGCGTCTTCTTGATTTCATCGCCCACGTCACTCGACAGGGCTTCGGACATGCCGCCCAAGCCGGCACGGATCTCACCCGCCTGCTTGGTGGTGGTCTCCTTGCCGTTGCGCCCGAGCTTGCCCTCGCTGCCGGCGATCTTTTTACCGCCGCCTTGTTCTTTCTTGTCCTTGGCGCCCGGCTCTTTGATGCCACTACCTTTGTCCGCTTCCTTGCCCGTGTCGGGCATCGGAGGTGGCATTTCTTCTGGCTTGAGGTTGAACTGCAGCTCGAGCTCTTGCTGGCTGGTCAGCTCGAGCGGCTTGGGAATGCCCTGCGGCGTCGTGATCGCCCAGATCAACGCCAAGCCGCCGCCGACCGCGACCATGGCGAAGATGAACGACAGCAGCAGCGCCCAATCCGGACGTCGACGCCGACGGATGATCGGCGCGGCGGGCGTGAACTGGAAAAAAACCGAGAAATTGCCGTATTGAATCAGCCCGTAGTCACCGGCCACGATCGGGATCGGCGCGCCCGAGCGACCGAGATCCGCCGGATTCTCGCGGCGACCGCGCAACAACAGCTCACCACCCGTCGCGCCGCGCGCATCGAGCTCCCAACCATTGCCCACGGCGCGCACCGGAAAATCCGCAACGTGCGACCCGTCCGGCTTGGCTACGAGGTTGTCCTCGCCGTCGCTCATCTTCAGGGACTGACCCGAGTGCAGATTCCGCACCGCGAGCACGGTCGTGCCCCACACGGCAGCGGTACGAAGCACGATTGGCAGTTGCTGGGGCGTACTCATCTTAGAGAAGGATTGTTGCGAGTGTCGGACAGCTCACGCATGAACGAGCGATGGCCCAAGAGCCCGGCATCGAACTCGGCCCGCACCCGACGTAGGAAATAAATGATCTGCGGTGACTTCAAGCGACCCTCGACCTCGATCGTGCCAAACTTGTAGGTCTTCACGCCCTCTTTGGTTTCCTTCGTTTCCTTGACGGCCGCGGCCGCAGAAGGGTTAGTGGCGGCCTTCGCCGCGCCGGTTCCCGCGGCTTTTACCGCCCCCGGCTCGCCCTTGTCCGGCTTGGCCTCGGCCTGGTCGCTGTCGCTCTTGACGTCCGCCGTCGTTGCGTCCGCTTCAGGCTCGACCTTTTTCGGAGTCTTCTTGGGAGCTTTGCCGTGCGCGGCCGGGCGCGCCTTCTGCTTCGGCGCGGCCTCGGCGGTTGCAGGCGCAAACACAACGCCGCCCAGCGCCACGCCCAGCGCGCACGCCCCCAGCGCAGAAAGTAGGCGACTCATGATCGCCCCCGAGCATACGCGGGTCGCAGGGCGAGATCTACCGCGTGACCACGCTCGGCCCGGCGTTCGAGGTCGTTACCGAGCGGAGATCACATGTACCCACAATCACAGATGCCGGAAACGAGTTGCACCGCCCTACCCGCGCCAGTTCGCAGCGGCGTTCAGCGATGCGCTCTGGGCTTGCAGCATCTGCTCGTAGAAAGAAGCGATCTTCTTCAACATATCACGAGCATTTTGTACGTCCTCGCTTGCCTCTTTTGCCCCACGACCAGCCCGATCCGCGCTGGCTCCAGCTTCTTCTGCGTCCGCTTGAGAAAGCTTTTCCATCGCCTGGTATTGACCGCTAACCGTCGTGCCGGCGGCCGCGAAACCTTTGTTCATCGCAAGCGACATGTCGTTCCAATCGAGCTTCCCGGACTTACACTCGAACGTGCCGGCACCGATTTGACAGACGCCTTGGCCGATTTCCGATAGCCCTTCGGCCCAGGCTCCGGCACGAATGTCGTCGGCTTGCTCGTGCATCTGCTGCACCTTCAAATCCTCCTGCTGAGTGCGAAGCATGTCCTCAGCCCGTTCGGACGCACGTGCCGCGTCACGGTCGCTTCGACTTGCCAGCGTCAGCAGCGCAGTGAGCTCGGCTAGCAGGTCGCCTCCACTCCCGAGGGACGGGAGCGGGTCCGGCAGAGTCAGCATGCCGTCTGCGGGCATAGACGCGGTCGTCGTTGCCCCTGTCGCCGCCGCGGATGCGCTGCTGGCTTCGACACCTTCCGCGCCATAGCCCTGAGTGTGCCCATCAACTCGAACGGTCATCATGCCCTCATCGTGGTGGTCATTGAAAGTGTTTCACCTTTGGTGTTCAGCGCGCCGCGCAGCGCGTCGAGCGTCGAATCGTCCGACTCCTGCGAGGCTTTCAAATCAGCCATCATCGCTAGGAGAAAGCGCTGCAGCCGATCCATCGTCATGCGAGCTTCAACTGAGTCCGCGAGCGCGTCTTGTTGATCTCCGGCGTACTGGCCCGAGACTATTTTTGCCGCACCTCCAGCAACGGTAGTGGTGCCAGCGGCGACAGTTGCAACGTCACCGCTGGTCGTCGCGATTTTTTGTAGCGTCGACGCTTCGCTGGCGGCCGCGCCCGCACTGCCAGCCAGCCCGGCGCCGCCGCTGCAAGCGGCTCCGGCAAGGGAAAGGCCGACATCGATCCAAGAGGCCACGCCCGCATCCACACCCAACTTTTCCAACACGTGAGCCTCACCTTCCACGAAGGAGGCCGACGAAAGCACTGCGCCCACTACCGCGATCACACCCACGACCCCAGCCCCACACGTACCGACCGCAACTGCGACCGACCCAACGACGGCAGCTACCTTGCCGATATCGAGCGCGACGCTCGCGATGCTGTCCCAAAAGCTGGAGTGCTCTGCCGCCTCGACGGCTTGCTTGATCGCCTCCATTTCCTGCTTGTATGCCTCGTCGCGCATGCGCTGCGTGTTCTCGATGGTCGATTTTCCGCTGCTGACGTCGAGCGACTTCTGCTTCGAAATGAAGAGATATAGCCATGACATCGCGTCGGTCTGACCGTCGCCACTATTCGGAATCGGCAACAAGTCAGCCGCTCCGCTGGCCGCCGAAGCAGGAGGCTGATCCGTGGCGGCGCCTGACACGACCTGAGAGCCCGAGGAATTCTCAACGCTGAGGGACATGGTTTTTTCTTTCAGCTCGAACGAGCGCGACGAGATCGTCATCGCCCGTCTCTTCGGCGACTCGCAGTGCGGCCTCAGCGGCATCGGCGGCTTCTGACAACCGATCCAACTGTGCGAACAGTCGCGCTCGCGCGAGATGGCACCTAGTGGCGTCGTGTACAACCCTCGCTCCCCAACCGTAGAGCTGAAGCGCGACGCGGGGTTGCTCGATCTTCTCGTGACAAGCGCCCAGCGCCAACCAACCGCGCTCGTCGGTCGGAGCCGTTCGCAGCATCGTGCGAAAGGCGAGCGCGGCGTCTGCGTATCGCTCTCGAGCGTGAAGCCAAAAGCCCACGCTATAGAGCTTTTCGATAGTGTCTGAGGGACTTGGCGAAGTGCGAGGCAATTCAAACAGGAACTGTGCGGCGTCCATGGTTACCTGCTCCCATCAGATGTTCTTGACGATGGCATCTTGAGTCTGATCCATCTTCGACATCATGTTCGTGGTGAGCTGGACCGCAGTTTGACGTTGCGACATCAGTTGCTGCAGCTGCAGCATCTCGATTTCGGCGCTGCCCTTGATGTCCTCGATCATCTTGCCAAGCCCGTCGATCGTCCCCTTCCACTCGCCGTCGTGCGGGTAGTGCGGGTCTGGAGCCAAGTCCCGGCAATACTGGTGCTCCATCGCGTAGCGAAAGTCGTCCAGCATTCCTCGACCGGGGTCGCCCGGTGGCAACGCTTGTTGCGCGGCGTAGATCGCCGCCTCGCATTGATCCCATTCGGCTTGGGTTTGCGGACCCTTGTCGCCAAAGGTTTTGAAAACTTGCTGCGCAGTTTGAATGGCTTGCCGTCGGTCGAGGGCCGATTTTTGGTCCGACATCCTCGATTGGATATCGCCATCGAGATCTTGAAGCCGCGTCTGGCAATACATGAGCAATGCGTCGCCGGTGAGGTACTGAAACCCATCGCCGTCACCCATCGGTGGAATATTTGCATTGGTGACGTTGCTGGTGTTGTCGACTGAAAGGCCCATTTGATTCTCCTGATTTCCGTTTTGGGTTTGATTTGGTTGGCTCAACAGCGATTGACCGAAGGAAACCCCAGGCTCGAGGCCTTCCGCACCGAACACAGGTCGTCGATCGCTTCGAGCAGCTCGGAACGAACGGCGACCTGAAGTGCACCGAGGCATTGCGCCGAAGCAAACGCCACCTCGAGCAAACGAGACTGCTGCTCGTAGGCAGACATGGCCTCGTCCAACGCCGGGTTGATCGGCGCAGGGGCACGTACAGCGGGGGTTCCGGGGCAATCCACGATCTTGCGTCTCTCTGGGGCTGACTTCATTTTCCACTCCGTCTTCGTTGTTGGGATGAAGGTCGGACGGGTGCCGCGCGAGTTGCGGACAAAAAGGAGAGCGGCGCTGCTCCGGGCAGTTGCTCGCCTATGCGCCCCGAGCGCGTAGTCTTCGGCAAGCGAAGGGGCGTTGCCCGAGCGGGGATTGTGAACCACACTCGCACCATGAGGTTTCAGATACGGGCCTCGGTCTTGGGGTTGGCGCTGCTAGCCACTGCTTGCGCCGCTTCCGAGCAGCGCAACGAGCGCTCGGTACCGGAGTCATTGCCCTTCGCGCACAGCGGCTCGAGGCTGAAAGCGATGCACTACGTCGCGGGCAGTGCGCAGCTATTCCGCACTTTTCACGACCAGCAGCTGGACGTCGATTGTGAGTGGTTACCAAGTGCAGGAGGCGCGTTCCATTGCCTGCCGCCGGCCGCTGCGGTCTCGTTCCTCGACGCCGCCTGTGAGCAACCGGTGATCGTCGACGACTCGCTGGAGGACGGTGATTTCATTAGCGCAGCGCCTCAAACCGGGTTGTGCCCCGAAGAGTCCCCCCGCCCTCGCGCTAGCTACCGAGTTGGCATGACCCTCGCGTTGGGCACCGAGGACGGTCAGCCGTTGCTGTTGTACGGATTGAAAGACTCGAAGTGCCAGCCAACCGGGAGCCACCCTGGGCAACTGGGTCCTCCGTACATCCACGTGCTCAAGCCCGTTTCCGAGGCCGAGCTCGTCGCAGGTCATGTGGCCAACGTATCGCTGGGCGGCGGCCTTTCGGTGCGGCGAATCCGCGCTGACGATGGCGCAGAGCTCACGCTCGGCGTCACGTTGGCAAACGGCACTGGGTGCAAGCTGCAGGCCGGGGGGCGTTGTGTGCCCGGCATATTGAGCCCCGTCAGTGGCAGTGTGCTTCCGGCCCCGCTGTACGCCGACGCCAACTGTGAGCAACGCTCGTTCAGCCTGCAAGCGGAGAATTCCTGTGGTCCAGCCGACTACGGCATGGAAACCCAAGCTGACGGGCTACACCTGTTCGCGCTCAGCCTCGCCGAGCGGGTCTATACGCGAACGGAAGCCGACGGAGCCGCAGGGGCAGCAGGAGCCGACGGCACGCCGGGCGTTGCTTGCGAGCTCGCCGTCCCGAGTGACAGCGTCCAATATGCGCGAGGCAAGGATGTCACCTCGCAATTCCCGCTCGCACAACAACGACGAACGGGGGAGGGACCGCTGTTCCTATCACGACTTGTCGCGCCGGATCCGGCGCGCTTCCTGCCTTTGGATGCAGGCGACGCCTTCAGCGACGCGGACAACAACGCGTGCGAAGTTTGGGACACGCACGACAGCGCCCTGCGTTGCTTGCCGTATCGCTCGCGCGTCGAAGAGGCTGGCTACTTTCAGGACGAAGACTGCAAGTTGCAGCTGTATCGGCGTGCCACCGATCTCGACGGGCTGGGCAGCAATGCTGCGGAAGTCCCCGTCACGGACTTGCTACACATTGCCAACGGGGCCGAGAGCGGGCCGGCCGAGCTGTCCTCGCTGACCGCGTATGACGGAGCGCTGTATCAAATCATATCGAGTGTGTGTCGGTCGGCGAAAACCGCGCCATCGGTTGAGCTATTCGCGATCGACCAGCCGCTACCGCTGTCGTTGTTACCGAGCGTAGAACTGAAGGAATTGTGACGAGACTCGAGCCCATCTGGACAGCACGAATGAAACCTGATTAACGTGAATCCCAAGGGAGGTGGGCGGATGTCACGATCTAATTTCGTTGCTTGGGGCGCGCTCGTATCGCCGCTTTGGCTGAGCGGCTGCTCGACGGAAAAGCAGGACGAGCTTTGCTTTTTCTCCGGAGGTGGTCGGCAAGCAGGGCATCAATGACTTCTGGTTCTCGCCCGCTTTGGCAGCCATCGATCTGAGCGGGAGTGTCAGAGCGCTCCGTTTTGCGGTGACGGCGTTCGCAATGGGGCCGAGGCTTGCGACGATCGCAGCTCTGGCTCGACAGCGCTTGGCGCGTGCAACCCTGAATGCACTGGCTACTATGAGAAAAAATTCATTCGACGCACGTTCCAGTTCGACGACTACTCGACGAATCTCGGGGACATTTCCGGGGCGGACATGAAGTGCGCAAAAGAATTCGGTGACGGTTGGAAGGCGCTCTTGGTCGGTGCGAGCAGGCGCGCCACCGTCACACCTTGTGCTGGCGATCAACAGTTAGACTGGGTCATTCGAAAGTATACGCACTACTACAATTCGTCGAATGAGCTGATCTGGCGAACCGACGGCGTCTCACTGTTGGGCGTGCGCGACGGCAAGCGGGTAAATACCTACGCCCCAGCGTTTCCCAGCAGTGGCACCTATCCTTGGAGCGGATACAAGTCCGATTGGACGACCTTCGACGATAGTTCCTCGGCAACGACCTACCAAGGCACATGTAACAGTTGGACGTCCGTCAGCGGAGGCTGGGGGAGTTTCATTCAGCCAGACTTGATGAATCCTGCCAGCGAGGCGTGTGGCGCCACGGCATTCATTCTGTGCGTCGAGCAGTAGTTGCCGCGACCCTAATTCAGCCAAACCGCCCTCGGCAGTAGCTCATTCATCGCGGCGAAGTGCTTCTCCGCGATTGGCATCTGAAGGCGCGAGAGCGGGTTTCGGGCATCGGTAATGACGGCACCGGCTGGAATGTGTCGCAACACTTCCCAGGCCAAGAACGAGCGCTGGATACGCTCGCAGGTTTCGTTCTCGAAGCGCGCGTCACTGGGAATGGGGAAGTCGAGATCCGCGTCCGAGGCGAAGTAAAGTAGGTTGCCTGGGTTGCTCGCATCGTCCTGCAGCGGAGCGTCGCGAAAGACTCGCATTCTCGTGAACACGGCGCCGATGGTGCGCGCGACCGCGAAGCTGGCCTCGGCTTCGGGGCCCTCGTGGTAGCCGATGAAGTTGAGCACCAACACGCCTCCTGGACGAAGAAGCGCGTGGATCCGCTGCACGACCTCGAGCGACAGCAAATGCTCGGGAGTCGTGCCGCCGGTGAACGTGTCGTGCACCACGAGGTCGTAGCGACGTTCGGCGTGGCGCAGATAGGTGCGTGCGTCTTCGATGAACACTTCACCCGTGGGTTTGAAAGAGAAGTACTGCTTGGCGAAGCGAACGACGCTCGGATCTATCTCGACCGAGTCTACCCGCAGCCCCTGCCCACCAAGAACTTGCGGCAGCGAGCCGATGCCGAGCCCGATCTGGAGCATGTCCTTCGCGTTCGGGCGAGCGAAGCGCACGGCCTCGAGCAGATGCAAAAAGCCAAACGCTGCCGAGCCATCGCTCGCGAACTGAGCTCCCAGAATCGAGTGGTCGGCACGTAGAAATCGCACATTGCGGTTGCTATCGTGAATGACTTCGACGAGGCCATACATGCTCTGGGAGCGTTCGAGAATGGCGATTCCTCGCGGAAGCGAGTGCTCGTCCAGCATCGGGGCGATTGCGGGCAGCGCCAAAGCGCAAAAGGCGAGCGGCCACTTTCGCCAGGCGAGCGACGAAGCGCCAAGGAGCACCAGGAGCCCCGCCGTCGCCGTGACGATCGTATCCGTCTCGAAGTCTGGGATGATCAAGTAGACGAGCACCAACGTTCCACTCAGACTCCCCGCCGTGGACACGGCATAGATGGATCCAACGTTGCGTCCGGCCAGCCGCAGAGTCCTCGTTGCCTGCCGGACCGCGACAGGCCCCGTCGCGCCGAGAACGAGCAACGAAGGCCCGAAAAGCAACGCGGCGCTCGTGAGTGCGCCCCAACGTGGCCCGAGAGACTCCGTCGCGCGCAAGACGACCTGCCCCACCAATCGCGCGACTGCCAAAAGCAACCCAGCGACGGTGACGAGCCCGCCCAGCAGGCGAGCGCTCGTGATGCGATCTGCGAGAATCCCGCCCGAATAATACCCTAGCGCGAGCGCTCCCAGAGTGACCGTGAGCAATGCGGACCAGACGAACAGCCCAATCCCGAAAACTGGACCGATGATGCGCGTGCCCATGATCTCAATCACCATCACGCCCGCGCCGGTTGCGAAGACCGTCGCGAACAGCTCCGATCTCGCGAGACGCGGCACCTCCTCGTCTTCGGTTCGATCGACAGAGTGCTCGTCTGCTTGGGCCACCGATCCGAATTACCATCGGACGATCCGATCTGGCGGATAAACGGAGCGTGCTGGCTGTCACAGGCTTGGCCTCGCGCGGCGCAGAGCTTCACCGCAACCAGTCCGCACACCGCACCGATAGGTCCGCATGAACCACGACGATGAACGACAACTGCGGCTACTCAGTCGGCTCCACTACGTCGGAGCAGTACTCGCGGGCGTGATTCCAGTGTGCGGGGCGCTCTACGGCGCGTTCGGGGTCGCGATCCTGCTCGGCAAGCTGCCTGGTAGGGTGCCGGGCCCGGGGCTGGCCATCGGTTGGTTACCGCTCGGCATGGGCTTATTCGTGCTCTTGGTCGGGGTTACCGCCGTCGCCCTCAATCTGGTCTGCGCGCGCTCGCTACGGGATCGCAAGCAACACAGCCTGTGCCTGCTCATCTCAGCCATGAACTGCGTGCATTTCCCGCTCGGTACCCTGCTCGGCACCTTCACGCTGATCCTGCTCTGTCGGCCAGAAGTGAGGGCCGCGTTTACGCCGCCGAGGGGCTCGCTTCCGCCCAACACCCAGCCTCGAGCAGGTGGCACACACTACCCCACATCCCACCTCACCTCGGGTGCGGACAGCCGCTGACCCCAAAACCTCCGCTTTTACGCCAAATCCTTCTTCCCTGTGCACCGGTTCAGCATTTATAGTGAGAGAATTGCGGTTACGTGCTTGCTTGGCTGCCGGGTATGAATTAGGTTCCGCGCCCCATTCCCATGGCCTACGCAGTTATCCGCACTGGCGGCAAGCAGTACCGAGTCGCAGAGGGCGAAACCGTTCAGGTTGAGCTCCTCAAGGGCGATCCGGGTACCAAAATCAAATTCGACCAGGTTCTCATGGTCTCCGGCGACTCGCCGCAGTTTGGCAAGCCGCTCGTCGCGGGTGCCGCAGTAGAGGGCGAGATCGTTCGCCAGCTCCGCGGTCCTAAGCTGATCGTCTTCAAGTTTCGCAAGCGTAAGCGCTCGCGCAAGAAGGCAGGCCATCGCCAGAATTACACGGCCGTGAAGATCACGGGCCTCACCGGGGTGAGCGCGTAATGGCACATAAAAAAGGCGGCGGCTCTACGCGCAACGGTCGTGGCTCCAACGCCCAGTACCGTGGTGTCAAAGTCTACGGCGGCGAAGAAGTTCGCGCCGGCGGCATCCTGGTTCGTCAGGTCGGGCAGACCATCAACCCGGGCCGCAACGTCGGCGTAGGTCGTGACTACACGCTCTACTCGCTGGTCGACGGCACGGTGACCTACGAGCACGATTCGCGCACCAAGAAGCGCGTGTCCGTGTATCCGGTCGGCGCTGCTCCGGCCAACCAAGCGAACTGATCTCTCGGGGGTCGCGCGCTCGCACGGCGCAGCCCCCTTGCGCCAGTTCAGTCAGCTGATGGGAAGCGTAGCCAAGGTCTTCGTCACCGATATCGACGGGACCCTGTTGGGCGCTGATGGGGACGTGCACCCGAGCGACGCAGAAGCGATCGCAGCACTGATAGCGCGCGGCGTGCCCGTCGCGCTGTGCACCGGACGAATGTATTCCGGGACCCGCGAGATCGCCGAGGCGATGCGCATTCTGGGTCCCGTGGCCTGCATCGACGGCAGCCACATCGTCGATTCGACGAACCACCTGGAGCTGCACAGCACGCCGCTCTCGGACGTCGCCGCCGAGCTGTTGTTCGAGGCCCTGGGCCGGATTCGGCCCGCAGCGTTTGCCTTCTCCGGTGACCGGTTGTTCCACGACGCGCACGGCGCGCAATACCTCGACTACGTGAGCACCTGGACGGAGCACACCCAGGAAGTCGAGCGCTTGACCGACTTCGACGCTTGGCGCGAGCCGGGCGCAGCCCTGGCCGCCTTGGTAGCGCTCGGCACTCCAGATCAGATCCGCCGCGCCGAGCAGTTCATCAAGAGCAACGACCAGCACCTGCAGTGCGTGATGTTCGAGGTGGGTCGCCCCGGCTACTCCGGTACTTGGGGCCTGGTCGTGCGCGCCTCGGGCGTGGACAAAGGGACGGCCATCGATTGGGTGGCGCGTCACCACGGGGTCACCGCCGCCGAAGTCGTCGCGGTCGGAGACTGGCTGAACGATATTCCGATGCTGCGCCGCGCAGGCCGTTCGTTCGCCATGGCACAAGCGCCCAACGTCGTGAAGGCAGCCGCGACGGACGTCTTGAAGGCAAACCATACCAGCGGTGGCGGCCTCGCCGAAGCCGCGCTGCGCGCGGGCCTGCTCTAGCTACCAGCAGGAATAGTCGAAGGTCGTGTCACTCGAACAGACGCAAGTGCGCGCTGAGACGTGGCCTTCGCTGTCGTATGCGTAGCTCACCTTTTCAGGAATCGTGGTGCCCACATCTCGCGTGCGCTCGAACAATCGGCAGTTGTCGTAGGCGTAACTTCCGTATCGAGTCGGCTCGCCGAGGGAGTCCAAGCTGAACGTGGTCGGGTATCCGTTCGCGGTCAGCGTGTAGCGAATTTGCGAGGTAATCGAGCCGTCCGGCCCTTTCTCCACATCGAGCACGTAGTCTGCTCCAAATTCGAAGACGGAGCTGCTCGCGTCAGTGGATGTGCTGCCCGTTAGCAGACCTTGGGCGTCGTATTCGAATGTCGACGTCGCCTGCGTCGCTCGGTTTTGTCGCGTGAGCAGGCGTCCGGCTTCGTACGTGTAGGTGTAGCCAACGTCGGCGCAGGGTCCGGGATCCATGCCATAAAAAAATGGTCCGATGATGGGCATCAGACGTGTGCGCGGCCAAACGGGACAAGCGCTCGTTCCGGAAGTGTCGCCCGAGGCTCCTGCGGCATTTGCGCCCGCGCCGGCGGTTCCGAGGGTTCCGCCAGCTGCGAGCGCGCCGGCAGTTCCGGCGTTTGCTTGCGGGCCGCCCGCGCTTGCTACTGGCGCGCCGCCAGCCGCTACGCCGCCCATGCTCCCGGCAGCGCCGCCGTTGCCTGCGCTGGCGTCACCCGGCGCGCTCCCCGAGCAAGCCCACAGCCCGGGCGTCATGGTCAGCACGACCAGCAGTCTGTATCTCATTCGTGACCTCCACTGCCCCGCACGTGTATCTACGACGAGCTTTTAGCATGGTCGACCAGATACAGCCGCGCGGCGCTTCTAGCCCGGCAAGAGGCCCTGTTCGACGCTCCGAGCCGAGGCCCGCGTGGCGGACCGGCTAGGGGCGCAAACGGTAGATCTGAAAGTTGGGCGTATCGACGTGATCGAGCGCTGGCAAGAGCGGCGAGAACTCGGCGAACGTCTTGGCGATGAAATCCCCATTGCGGGGCACCGCGAGCTTGAAGCCGCGACCGAGCCAGCGGCTCAGATCAGCTGCCAGCGGCTTCTTGAGCAGAGCGAGCTGCATGGGCTGGAAGTAGCCGTGCGGCACGAGCTCGCAGCGTTGATAGTACCAATAGTCATTGGCGGAGAAGAAGACGACCTTGTCGTCACCCGCAGCATTTCGAACCTCGGCGCAATCGAGGGTCGGCACGGGGTTGCCGGAGGTCGCCTGGAGGAGCGGGGCTTGCTGCGAAAGCTCGGCGAATTGCCCGGTCGTGCGTTGCACGCCGCGCAGCGAGTAGAAATAGGCGGAGGTCGCAACCACCAGCCAAGGAAACGCGCGGTACAGCAAGCGCAGCCGTGCCGTCTGGTAGCCTGTTGGCCAGGCCAGCTCCACACCCAAGAACAAGCAAAACAGGTACGGCACGCTGGTGTTGAGCAAGTTGATCTCGTGGCTACGGCCGAAAAAGTAGATCGAACTGCTCACGGTGAGGGTCACCGCAAATATCGAGCCTTCGCCGACGCGCGCCGGCAAGCTGCCGCGGCGCGAGTACGCAAGCCAGCCGACGGCGCCCGTGAGTGCCAACAGCCACCAATAGAAGGAGCTGCGGTCGATGCGCATCATGCCCACGCCCAGCCGCTGATAGGTGACCACCGCATCAGAGACGAACGAGCCAAACACCAGGCGCGCCGTCAGCAGCGAAAGCAAGATGATGCCCCACACCCACGCCGTGCTCCTGAAGAGAGCCACGAGCCCGCGCCAGAACGGTGTGACCGATTCGCGCCGCGACGCGCGACGCTGGGCAAGGAAGTCCAAACCGAGGGCCAGCCCGTAAGCACCCACCAAAAGCATGCCAATGCTGCGCGAGAAGAAGCACAGGCCACCGAGCACGAGTCCGACGGACCAGTGACGTAGCCCCACCGCGCGTACCAACGCGAGCGGCAGCAACCACAGGTCGAGTCGCAGGGGAGCTATTTGGGGCACGTTGTCGCCCGGGATCGAGTAGTAGCGCACGATCACGACCGAGATCAGCAGTGGCGCGAGCAACTCGGGCCGCAGAAACCGGCGACCCAGGGCATAAATGCCCAGAAACAGCGCATAAAACGTGGCGGGCATGACGATCGAGGAGAAGGCGATCGGCGCGCCGCCGATGGTCGTCCACGCCAGTACCAAGAGCGAAGGCAGTAGATCGTACTGAAAATAGATTTGCGAAAGCCGGATGCCGTGCTCGAGGCGCAGCGCCGGCGCCAGCAGGCAAGTCAGGTCGGCCATGCTGGAGTAAGCGATGGGCACGAAGCACACCGGGATCAGGACCAGGGCCAGCGACAAAGGGACCAGCGCACGCGTGCGGTGCGCCACCCAGCCCAGCCACGCGCTGACGAGCAAGGCTCCCGCGACGAACCAAAGCGTACCCGACAACGTGGAAAAGACGTCGGACGCGGGCGGACGCGGAGGCAGATCCCAAGCCAGGTACAGCGCCAGGGCGAGCAGAGCGGCGGTGGCGCCCGCTCTCCAAAGAGGCTTGAGTCGAGCGAGCCCGGCCATGACCAACGCGGTACCGAGCCCTTGCACTGCGATCGCGCCCAGCAGCCCGTAGGCTTCGGCCCCGTCCCGGTCGTACATGGCCCAGTGGGCCCAGGGAACCATCTCGTTCAGGTCCACCACGTTGGCGAAATTCCAGAGCCAATCGGCGATCTTGAAAAATGCCGCGCGGACGCCGAACGCAATGCAAACCGCCACCCCGAGCAAGGGCAGCGCTGGCTGAGCGACCGCGCTGCGCTTGGCCCCGGCGATGCGAAGCGGAGCTTCGCCGGGCGTGAGCTCATTTCGCGCCAAACCGTCTTTTGCCGAAAGCCGGCGGCCGAGCCGTGGCAGTCTGCGAAGCAGCTCCTGCCCGGCACCCGAGTGCCTCCAAAAGGCGCCTACCGCTCCCCACGTAACCCGCTCACCGCGCATCGTACTTTCCGTTTACGCAATCGCCATGCCGAGTCAACCGCTGTAATTGCCCGCCGCTGCCCGTACCGGCGATCTTCCACTGACACAGTTCGGCGCAGCCTCGGACAGCGTCGCCCTGCCGTCACAGAGCGTCGTTGAGCGCCCGGCGAAGCGGTGCAATGCTCGCGCCGACACCGCTTGGAAACGCGAATCGTCGTCCTGCCAGCCGCATTAGCCAGCCAAATCGCCGCCGGCGAAGTCGTGGAGCGCCCGGCGAGCGCGGTCAAGGAGCTGGTCGAAAATGCGCTCGATGCAGGCGCGCAACGCGTGGATGTCGAAATCGAAGGCGGAGGTGTCACGCGCTTGAGCGTCAGCGACGACGGCGTGGGGATGAGCGCGGAAAACGCGCGCCTGAGCGTGGAGCGACACGCCACCAGCAAGCTTACCGCGATCAGCGACCTGAACAACCTCGTGAGCTACGGCTTTCGCGGCGAGGCCTTGCCGAGCATCGCCTCGGTGAGTCGATTCGCGCTCCGCTCTCGGCCGGCCAACTGCGATGCGGGCGTCGAGGTGTCGATCGAAGGCGTGGCCGAGCCCGTGCTGCGCCAGGCGGGCATGGCGGTCGGCACACGCGTGGAAGTGCGGGAATTGTTCTTCAACATCCCCGCGCGTCGCAAATTCCTGCGCTCGACGGGCACCGAGTCCGGGCACGTCACCGAGGTCGTGGAAGCGGCGGCGCTCACGCGACCCGACGTGACCTTCACGCTCACGCGTGACGGCCGACAGGTGCGCGAGTTCTTGCGCGCGAGCGGCCGAGCCGAGCGCGTGGCGCAGGTGTGCAACGGCGAAGACTTGACCCACTGCGAGGGCACGCGCGGCCCCCTGCGCATCGAAGCCTTCTTGTCGCGACCCGAGCATGCGCGCAGCGGCGCGGGGGGCCTGCGCTTGTTCGTCAATGGGCGCTCGGTACGCGACCGGGCGCTGGCGGTGACGATCGCGCAGGCGTACGGCAGCGTGCTCGAACGCGGCCGCTACCCGCGAGGCGTCGTGTACCTGGATCTTCCGCCCGAGTTTTTGGACGTGAACGTGCATCCGCAAAAGGCCGAAGTGCGCTTCGCCGACCAGCGCGCGACGGCCGACGCGGTGTATGGCAGCTTGTCGCGTGCCTTGGCGGGCGCTTTTTCCCTACCGACGCCGAATCGCAGCGCTTGGACCAAGCCTCGCCCCGAAGCGGCCGTGGTTACGCCACTTTCAGCGCCCCGCGCCGCGCTCGGAGAACGCACTTGGTCTGCCGAAAGCGCTTCCAGGCCAGCCGAACCGCGCTGGGAAGCCGAGCCGCTCGGCTTGCCGGTACTGCCTTCGTTGCTCGCGCTCGCCGCCGGCAACGGCTCGAGCGCCGAACGCTTGCTCCCGCTCGAGCCCGAGCCGCTGAGCGCGCGCGATTCGTCCGCGCTGCCGAGCCGACCCGAGCTGCAGATCGCCTGGTCGAGCCTGACGTTCGTCGCGCAACTCCGCCAGACCTACCTTCTGTGTGAGAGCCGCGACGGGATTTACCTGCTCGATCAACACGCGGCGGCCGAGCGCGTCACGTTCACGCGCCTACGCAAACAGTACCAAGGGCGCGCCGTACCTTCACAGTCGTTGCTGTTCCCGGTCACGCTCGAGGTGCTGCCTGCCGAAGCCGAGCTGGTCGAACAACGCGGGCAGGAGATGGCCGAGGTCGGGCTCGATGTGCGCGTGCGCGGGCCCGAAAGCATCAGCATTCACGCCGTACCGAAGCTCTTGCAACGGGCCAGCGCCGAACGCTTGCTGCGCGATCTGCTGGCGGAAGTGTCGCGCAAAGGCGGGCGCGGCTTCTCCGACGCGGTGGATCTCGCGCTGGCCACCATGGCCTGCCACGGCTCGATCCGTGCGGGCGATCCGCTCGCTCCGGATGAAGTCAAAGCGCTGCTCGAGGCCTTGGACGAAGCCGATTTCGCCGGACACTGTCCGCATGGGCGACCGGTGGTCACGTTCCTGAGTTGGGCCGAGCTCGAGCGCAAAGTCGGACGGCGTTAGGCGCGGCATGGCCATCGATCTCGATTCTGACGACCGCTTGTGGGTCGTGGTCGGCCCGACCGCGTCGGGCAAAACTTCGCTCGCGATCGAGCTCTGCGAACAGCACGGCGGCGAGATCGTGAGCGCGGATAGCGTGCAGGTGTATCGCCACTTCGAGGTCGGCACGGGCAAGCCGAGCAGTGAGGAGCGAGCCCGCGCCCGTCATCATCTGATCGACGTGATTGAACCGAGTGAACCGATGGACGCGGCCCGCTTCGCGGAGCTGGCGGAGCTCGCGCTGCTCGACATTCGCGCGCGGGGAAAGCGACCGATCGTGTGCGGGGGCACGTTCTTGTGGGTGCGTGCCTTGATTCATGGCCTGGTGCCCGCGCCACCCGCGGATCCCGCGTTACGCGCGCGCCACCAGGCACGGGTGAGCGAGGTGGGGCGCTTGGGCCTGCATGCAGATCTGGCACGGGTCGATCCCCAAGCCGCCGAACGGCTCGCACCCAACGACTTCGTACGCGTCAGTCGCGCGCTCGAGGTGTACGAGCTCACAGGCGTCTGCATGAGCGAGTGGCAAGCCGAGCACGGTTTCAAAACCGAGCGCCACGCCGCGCGGCTGCTCGGTGTCCGGCGCGAAAAGGACGAGCTGGATGTGCGGATTCGAGCGCGCTGCCAAGCCATGCTCGCCGCTGGCTGGCTGGAGGAGGCGCGTGAGCTCTTGGCGCGCGGTTACCAGGACAGTCGCCCGTTCGCCTCGGTCGGCTACAAGCAAGTCGCGCTGGCCTTGCAAAAGGGCGGACCCGTCGATCTCGCCGAGCTCGAGCTGTCGATCTTCCGCGCGACGCGGATTTTCGCGCGCAGGCAGCGCACCTGGCTGCGCGATCAGCCGATCGAGTGGCTGCCGCCCGGGTCGACGAAGCTGTGATGGTAGCTCGGGTCGTCGAGCGCCAGAGCGGCGCTCGTCACTCGCAACGGACGCGCGCAATCGAGCATCACTGCTAGTTCTTCCGTGTGCCCGCCGCCCAGGCTCGCTTCGTACGCGCCGGGGTGCGGCCCGTGGGGAATGCCCGCCGGATGCAACGAAATGCTGCCTGGGCTGATACCCCTGCGCGAACCGAAATTGGAGCGCACGTAGTAGATCACTTCCTCGATATCGACCGACGAATGCGGGTACGGGCAGGCGATTGCCTGCGGGTGAAAGTCGAGCGGGCGCGGCACGAAGCTGCACAGCAGCGCGCCCGGCAGCGCGAATGTCGCGTGCACGGTGGGCGGCAAGTGCACCATGCCGACCTTGGCTTGGAAATCCAAAATCGAGAACGCGACCGGGTAGTACGTGCCGTCCCAGCCCACGACATCCAGCGGCGAATGCGCGTAGCGAAAGCCGAAGAACGCGCCACCGCGCTTGACCAGCAAGTGACGAATGCCCGCGTCACTCGGCCCGCGGAATTCCGGCGTACGAAAGTCGCGATGAGAGTAGGGCGCATCCATGCGTAGTTGGCCGATCTCGTTGCGATACTGGCGCGGAATCGCGATCGGGCCCGCGCTCTCGATCGAGAGCCACTCTTGCGCTAGCCGCGCGTCTGGCAGGAAGCGATGCAAGAGGCCGCGCGGCAAACAGACGTAGTCGTTCTGCCGAAAGCGCAAATCCCCGAACTGAGTCTCGAGCACGCCGCCACCTTCGCGGATGAACAGCAACTGGTCGCTGTCGGCGTCGACGAAGTACACGGGATCTTCGGCGTTCGGCGCCAGCACCGAGATCGTCAAATCGGCATTTTCGAGCAGCGGAATGCGCGCGGAAAGCGGTGGACCGCCGCGCTTCGGCTGCTCGAAGCTGCGAAAGTGGTGGCGCGCGAGCGCGCGCTGCTCCCCCGCGAGCAGCTGCCAACCGTGCGCCAGCGTGACCGGCTCGGCCTCGTGTGGCCGGCGCTCGTGGTACACGATGCTGTAGGGGCCGTCGAAGCCCGCGCGCGTGATGCACTCTTCGTAGCGCAGAGCGCCGCTGCCCGCGCTGCGCAGGGCGGTGTGCGGCTTCGCTGGCAAGTCGCCGAAGCTGCGACGGTCGAGCACTACGCGCGCCCTTCGTCACCCCTGGGGGTATCGCTAAGCGCGTCGTTCTGCTCGCGCTCGATGCTCTCGAACAAGGCGCGGAAATTGCCTGCACCGAAGCCGCTATCGCCCTTCCTCTGAATCAACTCGTAGAAAAAAGGACCGGCTTCGCGCATGCCGTACATGCCGGCCGAGTCCTTGAGGAAGATCTGGAGCAGATAAGACTTGAGCCCATGCCCATCGACCAACAGCTCGAGCTCGCGCAGGGTGTCGATGTCTTCGTCGATGGCGTCGATCGAGAGCGCGCGCAGGCGCTCGGGCAGCGCCTGGTAATACGTAGCCGGCGTGCGCATGAACTCGACCCCCCGAGCGCGCAGCGCGCGCACCGCGCCGATCACGTCGCGCACCGCGAGCGCGATGTGCTGCACACCGTCGCCACGGTGATCTTCGTTGAACAGATTGATCTGCGAAGCCTTGAAATTCGGGCGATACGGTTCGTTGTTGGCGAACTTCAAGCCCGAGTGACGATCCCACATCACCACGGAGCGCAGACCGGAGCCGTCCCGCATTTTCACGCGACCCACGTCGCGCGTGTGAAATTCCACGTCCCAGTAGCGCTCGAAACCGAGCACGTGCTCCATCCACAACAGCGCGGGGGACATGGTCTGGAAGTTGGACGTAATGTGATCGACGCCCGTGATCGTGCACACGTTCTGACCGGCACGCGCCCGCGGCATCTCGCTAAAACCCGGAAAAAACCCGCGATAACCGCGGCGTTCCACGAAACGAAAGGTGGTGTCGCCAAAGGGCGTGGTGATCGAAAAGGTCTTCAGCGTGCCACCTTCGTCGCTGTGCGTCTCGATGTCACTGATGGGCGTTGCGCCGCGGCCGTCGAGCAGGGTGAACGCGCGCTGGGCGTCGCTGACGCGAAAGGCCAGCGTGCCCACGCCATCCGGGTGCTTCTTCAGAAAGCGCTGCGCGCGACCGCCCTCGCCGACCGGCGTCGAGCACACGACCAGGTAATCGCCGGCGCGAAACGCGCGCGAGCGTTGATGGCCACCTTCACTGAGCGCGGCGCCGCTCTCGGCCACCTCCGCGAAGTCCATCCGATCGACGTAGAAGCGTGTGCTGCGCTCCAAGTCCCGCACGTAGTAGTGCACACCTTCCAGGCCGAGGATCCCGAGCGATTCGAGCTCTGCCATACTCTCAAAGTACGCCGATTTACGGCCAGCGCCAGCCTGCGCCGGCGGGGGAGCAGCCTATTCGCAGTCTGGCTGTCGGTCTGGGTGCGCGGAGGCAACGCCGTCCAGCTTCAGGCATTCAGCCTCGACGCGCAGCAAGCTCGGATAAGCCTCGAGTGGTAGACCCAAGCGACGCGTTGCGTAAAGCTGCGGCACCAGCAAGACGTCGGCGATCGATACGGCGTCGGCGACCAGGAAGCGCCCAGCCAGCTTTTGCGCGCGGGCTTCCAAAACCTCGAGCCCGCCGGCGATGAACTTGGCGAACCAGCGTTGCTTATCGAGCTCCGGTGCCAGCTCGCTGAGGGCGGTGGTGGTGCTCAGGTTTTGGAACGGTTGAATCCCCGAGTTGATCAGCTCGGCCAATTCCCGGACTCGGGCGCGGCTGAGCAGGTCCTTGGGTAGCAAGGGAGGCTCGGGGAAGCGCTCTTCGAGGTACTCGATGATCGCCAACGATTGCGTCAGAAATGCGGGCGGATCCTGCTGTCCCTCGCGGACTTCCAGGACTGGAATTTGGCCGAGCGGGTTTTTGCCACGAAAATCAGCGCTGTTTTGCGCCCCGCCGGAGCGCGTCAAGTGCACGAACGCGGGCTCGTAGGCGAGCCCCTTCAGACCGAGGGCGATGCGGACACGATACGCCGATGAGCTCCGCCAAAACGTAAACAGTTTCATGGCGCGCACTCTACCAGCGCGGTCGCGGCGGATTCAAGGCGCGCTCAAGCCGTCACACGCTCGGCGATCGAGCCGAACACGTTCTTACCCGAGTGATCGTACATGGCGATCTCGACGCGATCGCCCACGCGCAAAAAAGGCGTCGTCGCGTGGCCGCTCGCGATCATCTCTCGCGCGCGCAGCTCCGCAAGGCAGGACGCGCCCCGCGCGGGGTCGTTGTTGGAGACCGTGCCGCTGCCCAAAATCGTGCCCGCGGTGAGGGCGCGCGTTTGCGTGACGTGCGAAAGCAAGTCGAAGAACGAAAAGTGCATCTCGCCCGCGTCCGGATCACCGATCAGCGCGTCATTGAGCCGCGTTTGCAACGGTAAATGCAGCCGCCCCTCGCGATACGCCGGGCCCAATTCGTCCGGCGTGACGGCGAACGGCGAGAATGCGGTCGCCGGCTTGGACACGAAGAAACCAAAGCCTTTGGCGAGCTCCGGCGAGACCAAGTTGCGAAAGGTCCAATCATTGGCCAGCATCAACAGGCGCACGTATTCGGCCCCATCCGTCGCTTGCGTGCCGCGCGGCGTGTCCCCCAGCACGACACACAGCTCGGCCTCGAAATCCAAACCGAAGCGCGGGTCACCCAAGCTGAAATCGTCGTTCGGGCCGAGCAGGCAGCCGGAGGCACCCTGGTACACGAGGGGCTCGCTGTGCAACGTCTGCGGGGGTTGAACGCCGCGCGCTTTGCGCACGAGCAAGACATGATTGATGAACGCCGAGCCATCGATCCACTCGTAAGCGCGCGGCAACGGCGCCGTGAGCTCGACCTCGGCGATCGGTTGGCCCGGCAGCAAGCCGCTCTCGAGCGCTTCGAAGCGGCGCGTCAGGTCTGCCTCGACCCGCGGCCAATCATCCAGGGCGGCCTGCAAATGCGGCGCAATGTGGCTAGCGGAGGCCACGCGGGAACCGTCGCGGCTGACCACCAGCAACGAGCCATCGCGTCCTTGTCGCCGACTTGCGAGCTTCATGACGACCTCGGCGCTGTGCGCCCGCTACCCAAACCAATCAGTCTGGGTCAGTCAGTCGCTACCCAGGGACAGGGAACTGTCGAGCAGCTCCATGAACGTCTTCGGGCGCGGCACTTCGTTGCGGATGAATTTCGCGACCGAAGTCGGGCCGCGATCGGGGCGCGCCAGCAGCTCCGGTGCAAAGTCGACGTTCGAAGGAGCGTCGACGGTGACCGTCGAGACGCCCTCGCTATACGAGTCCGTCGTCACGCTCGCAGGCGCGATCGCCGGCGCGAAACCGCCGAGCGCAGCTTCGGGCTGCGGCCCCGGATACTGCGCGAGCGATTCGGGCGGCGGAGCGACCGAATCTTCGTTCAGCCGCTGCTGATGAGCTTCGAGCTCCTGGCGCGCTTCCGGCGGCAGCATCAGATCATCCTGATAGCCGCCAGCAAACTCGCGTCCCGGCAGGGTGACCTCGAGCTCCTCGTTGACCAGATCCTCCTGGAGGCCCTCGGGGATGAACGGCGCGGGCTGGTCGAGCTCCAGCGACGGGCCGCGCGCGTCTTCCAAATCGATGGTTTGACCCAATTGTTCGGTGGTGGGCGCCGTCGCCTGCACTCCACTCGGCACGATATCGGCCTCGAGCAACTCTTCGATGTCTGGTGAGAGCGGCGCGTGCATGCCCGCGGGCAGCGCAACGGCCGCTTGCGGTCCGGATTCCGGGGGCGGCGTCTTGAGCGGGATCTCCCGCCCCTCTTCCAACTGGATCTGTTCGGCCGCGCGCGCCAGAGCCTCGTCCATCGTGCCGGCGATCTTGCTGCGCGAGGACGAAGCGGGCGGCTCCGCGTCGCTCAGCGGCGCGGAACGCTTGTCGGCCAAATCGTCGTCGTCATCGAAGCTGAGCTCGTCGAGCGAGTCGTTCACACTCGACAGCTCGGCTTCCGACGCCGTCATCTCGACGATGTCGTCTTCCAGTAGCTCCTCGGGTTGCTCGTCACTGAGCTCCGAGATGGACATCACGCCCGACACGTCCTCTTCCGCGTCGAGCGCATGCGGCGAGGCCACGTTCACGAGCGGGATCGGCTCTTCCTCGAGCACGTCGCTATACGACGGGCCGGGGCGGACGGACGGGAACGGATCCTCGAGCAGCAGCTCATCGACCGAGGCATCGAGCGGCGCGCTCGTTTGGGCGGCGGGCGGGGGCGGCGGCTCGGACTCGAAAAACACCTGTTCCGCCGTGAATTCCGTAGCTGGCGCGGTGTAGGCCGGCGCTGCATAGGCCACCGGGGGCGTGTCGTGCACGGGCGCGGACGGCTCCGGCATGGACGCTGAGATGAGCGTGCGAGGCAGGGCCGCGTTCCGACGCACGCGCGCGAGGAGCTCTTGCAGCCGTTCGACTTCTTGATTCACGAAGCACCTCGCGTGGCCAAGCGGCTCAGGACATCGCCCCACGGCACGCCTTGCGCGAGCCAATTGCCGACTTTGCTTGCCCCAGCGTGACCGGCCAGCAAAAAACGCACTTTCTGATCGTCGCGCATCAACTTGATGGCCACCGTGTCGCGCCCGAAGCTGCGTTGCATGGCGCCTTCGAGCACCGAGCCCAGCAACAGGTCGCCCGCGAAGCCGAGCGGCGAATCGCTGAACGAGAGCACCAAGGCCTGACCCCAGCGCTCGAGGCCGAGTGAACCGAGACCCATCAGCGCGAGCTCCCCGCCCAAATGCTCGAGCACGGTTTCGAGCGAGGCCTGCCAGGCTTCGCCCAAGCGATCGTTCATCACCCGCCCCGCTTCGGTGCCCAAACGACGACCGAAGTCGCGCACGGCGTGCTCGCTCGCGCCCTGGCACAAGGCAAGCAGCGCATCACAGGGGATGACCACGCGCTCACCAGCGTTGGCCATGCGGATCTGGCCGCGGCCGAAATCGAACTCCAGAGCGTACGACGGATCGAAGTTGAGGCTCATGGGGGCTTTACCGCCGGCTCAGAGCCAGGGGCATTCCGGAAGTATAGGGTCGCTTGGGTAAATCCTGTCAATTCTCCTGCCATTCCGCGGCTCTCCGGACGGCGCGCCGAGCCCGCTCGCGAGCGCGGTTCCGGGCTAGAGTCGGCGGGGCAATGCGCAGCAGGACCAGGACTCCCCGGCTCGGCGTCGTCATCACGGTCGCTCTCGGCTGGGCGGTGGGCGCACTGCTGGCCGTGGGAAGCGCGCGGGGTGACAACCGGATCCGCCGCGATCCACCGCTTTTGTTCGGCGCAGGTCCGCACTTCGTCCGGCCGCCGGTCGAGATCGACCCCAAGCTGCCGAAGGGTGCCGCCTTTGCCGCCCAGCGTGAACGTCCGCACAGCGTCGGCGCCGCCTGTTCGGCCCGGCTGCCTGTGTGTGTGCAACGCGGCTCGGACAGCTCCGCAGCTCAAGCCTTGCGTGCCCTTCAGGCGCTCGAGCTCGCCT
>Ga0247779_1000176_pt1 | contig 48384 bp, 63 predicted proteins | sample UWRJL221509R5_FD_179925 | JGI IMG/M metagenome (GOLD analysis project Ga0247779, IMG submission 179925) | Plant litter microbial communities from Arlington Agricultural Research Station in Wisconsin, United States - UWRJ-L221-509R-5 | ecosystem: Environmental > Terrestrial > Plant litter >...
ACAAACTCTTGGGAATCCCTCCAGTTTTCAGACCAAGCACCTGGGAGTACTGAAGAAGAATGGCGGGTATCCATGGCTCTAATGGGTTCAATGGAAAGAAGAGACTAAGGTCGAAGATTTTGTCGGGAGCGGAAAATTTGAAGGGAGACTGAGTGGGACGGGAATGGAATGGAGCTAAGTAAGAAAACAATTTGGGACCCCTAAATTGAAGGCTTTTAAGTTGTCACGTGGAAAGACCCTGATTGCAGGGGCGCAAAGAGGTCGAAAAGACGCATTAAGCATCGCATTCTAAACTCTAGGTGCATATATTGTCTACAATAACATTATTTTATGTAAGTTATCGTCTAGAGGAAGCAACAGAGAACAGGTATATGCTTTACTGGCAGAAATACTTTACAGCTTGCCTCTAACAGTGGCGTCAACACTCTCGGCGAAGTAACCGATGTTGCTTCCGTTCAAGCCTGCCATAGAGATACGACCGTTGGAGGTCATGTAAATGTGAGCCTTATCGGCCAAGACCTTAGTCTGAGGAGGTGTCAACCCAGTGAAGCTAGTGGATAAATCGGTGAGAACTCTGACCAAAAAAAAGCCTAATCAAAAATAAGCACCTGAACATGCCGATCTGGCTCTTGATGTGGCCCCACTCTCCAGGGGTTTTGAGATCTTTCTGAAGGCTGTTGTACAACTTTTCTCTCATGCTGATGATACGGTCAGCCATGCCTTTAACCTCAGATTCCCACTGAGTGTATAATTCGGGAGTGCTCAAAATAGTGTTGGCAATTCTGGCACCATGCAAAGGTGGATTAGAGTACATAGGACGGATGATAATCTTCAATTGACTATCAACGCGAGCCTTTTCCTCAGGATCAGCGGTGGTCAACGAGAACGCGCCAACACGCTCTCCGTACAATCCCATATTCTTAGCGAAAGATTGTGCTAGAGCGATTTGGTGTCCTTGAGAGATGAAATGGCGAACGGCAAACGCGTCCTTGACGGTATTACCGGATGCGAAGCCTTGATAGGCCATATCGAAGAAAGGGAAAAGCTTCTTCTCCTTTACAATGTCCGAAATTTCGGCCCACTGGGCTTCAGTAGGATCAATACCTGTGGGATTGTGGGCACAGGCGTGGAGGAGAACGATGGCATTCTCAGGAGCGGCCTTGACGGGTAAAATAAGAGATGGTGTAATAACGGAGAGTGTGGCAAATGCATACCTGTAAATCAGCTTTAAGGCCTTCAAAATCTAAGCCTACGGTCTCCTTCTTGAAGTACCTGTATCCTCGGACTTCAAGACCAGAGTCTTGGAAGATGGGGATGTGATTACCCCAAGTCGGTACGGGGAGATATACTACCTTTGAGTGGGGGTAATGGCGACCAAGGAATGCAGCACCGATGCGAAGAGCTCCTGTTCCTGAGATGGCTTGAGTGATCGATAACTAAAAGCATCATTGAGTCAAGGGAGCAACAATTCCGCATAAACAGGAAGACATACAGCACCCTGCTTGAGGGGTTCACTTTCCGAGCCATACGCCAAAAGGGCGGCATTTTTTGTGAATTCAGCAAGACCAGTGATGGGCAGGTATTCTTTATCAGGTGTCGACGCGTCAACGATTTCCTCGGCCTGTAAACAGTTTGCATAAGCTTCTAAGTACAACCGGCTCCTGATGGCAGGCATTGTGCTTCGCGACCTGCCTTTTTTACACTGGGCAGCACGTAAGGCTTGCCATTGCCGTCTCTGTAGGCACCGACACCAAGATTGATTTTACGGGGGTCCTTGTCTGCCTTGAATGCCTCGCTAACACCTGGCAGGGTGGTCAGGGTTCACAGCATGATCTAAAGTAAGATATAATGTACCGAGGATGGGGTCAGGGGGACCAGCCACGACAGCAGCCCACGTCGATGCAGAACGCAGGGCCTGTGTGCTTTTGAGAGCGGAACGACGAGCAAAATTAGCAGCCAACATAATCCAAGAAAGTCGGGGTATGCAGGAAGAGAAAGAAAGAAAGTGGGATATATGTATACTTGTTGTACAGGGGGTATGCGGGGAGTCTGGAGATGAATTCCAATGCCAGGCCAGCCTCCGGCTTTTCGGAGCTTGAGCGGCAGTATTCTAGACCACCACCGATTTGTTCCGGACAACGACATCTAATCTAATCTTTCTTTTTTAATCAGAATGACTCAATTTCATCGTCGTCATTATCTTTCTCTCATCTCCACCTCCAATGGCAAGTACTCAACCTCCCAATGAACCACCTCAGGAAAGGTATGCCTTTATACTCTGAACAAAAGTACACATCTCACAAAGCTACAGCACTGAGGACAAGGGTCCCAGCAAAAGTGCCTTGAAGAAGGCAGCAAAGCAGGCAGAGAAAGAAAAGAAGGCTGCCGAGAAAACTGCGAAACAACAAGAAATAGAAAAACAGAAAGCTGAATCAGAAGTTGTACGTGGGTATATCTGACAATAATGATGATTTAGTTCAACGCTTTGTGTTCTAGGATTATGCCAAAGAATTCTACGGCCCTCTCCCTCTCAATCAGTCTCAGTCACGGCCTCGTCGTGCCAGGGAAGAGATCACTTCTCTCTCAAACAGAGTCGGCGAACCTGTTTTGTTGCGTGCAAGAGTTCAGACCTCGAGAGCTCAAGGAAACAAAATGGTTTTCCTCAACTTGCGCCAGAGGACTGAGTCGGTTCAAGCTCTCTTGGTAGTCAATCAAGACACAATCTCGAAACAAATGGTCAAATGGGCTGCTGGTTTAGCTGATGAAAGTATTGTTCTGGTGGAAGGTGTCGCTCAAAAGACCTCAGAGCCAATCAAGAGTGCATCTGTTTCTGATGTAGAGATCCACGTTTCGAAGGTAATAATATGAAAGCCTCAAATTCTCTCTCTGCCCAGCATATTAATCATGATCATGTACAGATCTACCTGATTGCTGGCTTAGACGGTCGTCTCCCATTCACCGTCGATGATGCCAATCGCCCGGAAACAGAACCCGATTCTGCAGACCCAGATGTGCAGTACAAACGCGTTCTTCTTGAAACTCGTCTTAACAACCGGGTTATTGATCTCCGAGTACGTATGAATCCCTATCTTCAATGTAATTGTATTTAATCACAATTCCTTAGACCCAAACAAATCAAGCTGTATTTAGATTGCAAGGCGCCATCGGAGACCTTTTCCGCGAATATTTAAGCGCTCATAATTTCCTGGAAATTCACAGCCCCAAACTGCAAGGTGCTGCTACTGAATCAGGCGCATCTGTTTTCAAAGTTGGCTACTTTAAAGGTGTGTACACGTTTTAATCTCGTATACTTTGTTTTCCTCACCTTGATGCAATAGGAAACGCGTATTTGGCTCAATCCCCTCAACTTGCGAAACAAATGGCAATCGCTGCTGATTTCGAACGAGTCTACGAGATTGGTCCCGTCTTCCGCGCTGAAGACTCTAACACCCATCGCCATATGACCGAGTTCATTGGCCTTGATTTAGAGATGGCCATCGAGGAACACTATCATGAAGTTATGGAAACCTTGGATGGAATGCTCAAACATATCTTTAGCGGACTTCGTGACAAATACAAGAAAGAAATTGATGTCGTCAGGAAACAATATCCCGCTGATGAATTCAAATGGAGGGAAGGTCCCGAAGGCACTCTCGTCTTGACATTCAAGGAAGCCGTCGATATCTTGGTTGAAGATGGTGTCCCAAGGGAGGACCTTGACGATTTCAGGTATTATATTCATTTTCTAGCCAACCGCACAACTGAACATTTTTCTATTTCAGCACCGAGAATGAAAAGAGGCTCGGAAGGTTGATCAAAGCCAAGTTCGACACCGATTATTACATCATCGACAAATTCCCCATGGCACTGCGCCCATTCTACACTATGCCTGATCCAGTTGATCCTGTGCGTGTGACAATTTAATCATCCGTGGAGCGCGCTAATATTTCTGTCAACAGACACTTTCTAACTCTTACGACTTCTTTATGAGGGGAGAAGAGATTCTGTCAGGAGCTCAGCGTATTCATGATCCCAACCTTCTCTCAGAGAAGATGCGCAGTAAAGACGTCGATCCCGATTCTATGAAACCCTATGTAGATGCATTCCGCATGGGCTGCCCACCTCACGGTGGAGGAGGAATTGGGTTGGAGCGTGTTTTGATGCTATTCTTGAAGCTAAACAACATTCGCCGAGCATCTCTGTTCCCTAGAGATCCCAAGAGACTCGAGCCCTAATTGCCGAGCTAAGTCTGACGTTGGTATTTACGTAGCCTGCAATAGTCGAAATGTATGTGCAGCTTCTGAATTCTCAAGCTTTCTTAAAGCTCCAAAAGTGTGTTTTAGTGTGTGAAATAATTCAAAACTTAGAAGGTGTACGGCATTGATCTGGCAGGTTTGCCACCGAAGTCCCAAGAAGAAGCATTCCTGCTGCGTTTATAATTATTTTAGCTGATGATAACAATCGTCAGCCGCCGTTGTATCACTTCATCATACGAAAGCGGTTTAGCGCAGAAGGATGCGGGTTGCTACTAATACAACACTCTAGCGACGCAAAGGCGTTTTCGAACCTTTCCCCTCCACCTCTGCTCGTAGCTCACTGTCCTCCTCCCTTCTTTCCCCCGAGAGCAGTGATGTTTATTCGACGAGCAGATATCGAGGCAGATGGATGCCCTCTAAATCGCGTCAACTGCGTTGCGGGTCCGTCCGTGGCCATAGCTGGCAGTCATTCGGGGGACCCAATGGACAGCGCCTCTTCCTCCACAGATAGCACAGACAGCACCACTCAGTACGTCAATAAACCTGGCCCACATCGGTACATTGGCATCGTCATGGTTGCCGTCCTCGCCTTTATTATGGTCCTCGTCTGGATATGGTACTTGCGACGGAGAAAACTTCAGAGGGCAAGAGACGCCGAAGCCGAGCTGTCAGCCAGCAGTAGCCAAAGCATGATGGAGGAAAAGCAGGGCGATGGAATAGAAACAAAAACAAAAAGCAAAGCGAGGCCGCCCACGCCCGTCGTGTCCGAGAAGGAGAGGTCGCTCATGTTACAGTCCGAGCCGCGCGGCGTTATTAAAGAGGTCTCTGGAGGTGTTGTCATGTTCACAGAAGCGCCTAGGGTACATCCCGGCAAGGACCGATATCCAGTGGATTGGGAGTTTGAGCATGTCAAAGGTGTCCGCTACGAAGTAAGTCTTGATTCCTTCTCCCTCGGTCTGGCATTTGAAATGGATGATTCACACGTCATGGCTAGGCTAAAACCCGCCGCTATTCTGGACGAAGTCCTAGCCTGCCAAATAGGACAGGTTCAAGATGACAATAAGAGACCGTTGGAGGGGGAAATTCGTTTACTATATCTGTATTAAGATGTCATTGACAGCAGGAGAGTTCATAAGTTATCATCGACGCACCATATCATATGTATCATAGTTATTCGTTTCGTTCATCTTGCACTACACTCTGTAGAATGTCGATACCACAATCCACAATTCGCAACAATTTAAATAATTCAATGCCTAACTCGTTTCAAATTCTTAATTCATGAAGGGATGCAAAAATAAACAGTGTGTTGTTCCAGTAAAAGAAAGGTAGTAGTAAAACATTGTAGCCTTGTGGATGGCCAAGTCCGTAGGATAACAGCTCGTAACGTTGCCCGTGCAGCGATGCTCTATTAGAAGGGATAGAAGAAAGGGAAGAAAACCAGAAATACTACAACAAAAGATCAGATAGCTTGGTAATACTGCCAAATTTTGTCAGAGAAGCCTAATAGTAAATTTTAGGGAATCGAACTAACCAAAACTCGTCGCTGCATAAATACTTGAACAGAGAATGAGTAACTTCCGTCATCTTCTTCTAGACCGACGTCTATCTGACGCTGAGCGGGAAGAGTTGGACTGTCCGATTGACGTTGCCGGCGTGCTATTCCCCTCCAATGCAGCAGCTATTACTTCTGCAGGAAGATCAATGTGCACGCCGTCAGCGTAGGTATATGCATCCAGAGGTGAATATGCAGGCGGGTCTCGCCTGCTCAGTGGGCTCGCAGGCAAAAGACGATCGTTCTCGGTAGCGTCCGCACTGCCTGGGGTATTATTGCCATTGTTGCTGTTAGTTGTACTTCCAGACCGTCGATGACCAGGAGTGAGAGCCTGTAAATGAATATCACGAACACCAGGAGTGGGCGGATTCGCATTAGGACTCATCGGAGAATCAGGTGGAGGATGGAGCTGTACCGTCAATTCCGACCGAGGAACTGACAGAGAGGTGGCGAAATGAGTGAGGGACGAAGATAGGCGATGCCGATGATTGGTAAATGGGTTGCGCGCACCTGCAGAGTTGGAATACGACGAGACAGGCGAAGGTGAACGAGATGCACCCTGGCCTTGACCTTGTCCATTGCCTGCTCCTCCTGCATTTGCATTTACACTTAGTAAGGGTGCCGAAGGATCATCAGAAGCAGAATCATCATCATCATCAGCATATTGATTCTCAACAGTTTCATCGATAGGTGTGATGGGTGGTGGGGGTGTCATGGGTGTTACTGGGGGTTCAGCTAGTAACGAAGTTCGTAGGGGTGAGGCAGCCCCAGCTGAGCCTCCTGCTTGCCTAGCTCTCCGTGACCGATGCCGCTGAGGTGATGTCGGTGACGAGGATGCACCTGCTGTGCTTGAAGGAGTTCCATGATGGTTGCTGCGTATACGACCGCCGACATCAAGCAAAATACTCCCGCGCTCACTACCGTAGGCTGGAGGCGGTGCGAGAGTGCCAACGCTTGGTGCCAAACCCCATTTCTTTACATTAGCTTCAATAAATACGAAGCCAGCCTGTCCAAGGTTGACGTGAACACTGCAGGGGCCGTCGGCACCTATTGTGGGAAATAAGTTCCAACGACTGAGGCCTACGAATGCGTCCTCGGTCTTGCGGCCATTACGAGTATAGAACACTGTGCCAGTTCTTGGGCGATAACCAACACCGAGAACGTCGCCCTCCTTAAGAGCGGGGCCAAAGGGGGCGGCCGTGAATGGATAGTTGTGGGACTTGGCACCATTGGAGTGGTATGCAACGGAATGTCTACTGAATCCGGGAAGCCGGAAAGGAGGATATGGCTTTGTAGCAAGTCCCACGGCCACAGTAGTGGTCTCTGGAAGATCAAACATTTTGACTTCCCAGTAGTAGACTTCGTTGAGTTTAGGTAGAGGAAGATTTGACTGAACGCAAGAGGAAGAAGCGGGATCTGGAAGGAAGGTGATTTCCGTTCTTGCATGGACAAGGAGAGAATTGACCGTCTCATAGTCAGGCTCAAAACACCAGGCAGATACGCCCTTTTCTTGGATAGACAAAAATTGAGATAAAGTGATGTCCGTCGGAAGTGAATTGGGAGGATACTGTATCTGGTAGTCTAGCGGAATAGACCGATTAAGACAAGTATGATGAATAAAGAAAATTAGTAGTACCTTTAGCGCGCTGGTAAGCCCTCCTCTGGTTCTCGTCGACGCTCTCAAGCCAGCGGGCCTCTAAATTGTCAAAGCCACCCTCGCCCTCGATGAGCTCCTCGCGAGACATGTCTACGGGACCATCGTTGTCTCTGAGAATGATGCCCCTGCGCCTTCTTACGATAAGAGCACATATAAGGAAGGTCAAAAGAAGGAAAAGAAAGGTAGAAAGGACGATAAGGAGGGGAAGAAGGACGAGAAGAGCATCTGACTGGTTCTGAGGCGGCAATTGTGGATTATATGTGTGGTCTGGGGAGGACATGTAGTGGTTCAGTTCAAAGTTACAGCGGGTCACTCATGTCACTCTCCAGATTATCATCACTTCTCACCCAATCACCACCACCACAATGTCCTCAATTCCTCCTCCTCACCAGTCCCCAAATGCAAGGCCGCGAAGAAGGCCTTCTACCCGCAGAAGAGCTGGTTCCTATGCCCCAAATCCACAGGATCCTCATGAAGCTGCTCTCTTCGCAATCCGCTCCTTTCTTAAGAGCCATACCTCCTATGATGCCTTTCCAGTCAGTTTCAGGTTAATCGTCCTCGACACAAAGCTCAATGTCAAGAAAGCTCTCCAGTGTCTTCTTCTTAACGGTAATTCATTCCCTATCAACCTTCTTTGTCACCCTCAATGTCTTCAGGTGTTGTCTCTGCCCCGTTGTGGAACAGCGAAAAGTCAAAGTTTGCCGGCATGCTCACAGTGCTCGATATCATACATCTAATCCAATTCTACTATCGTACCGCATCCTACGACTATGCCGCCGCCGATGTCGAGACCTTCCGCTTGGAATCGTTGCGAGGTACTCTTCTATCTCGCTTCTCTAGTTGTTCATGAGCCAACATCTCCAGACATCGAAAAGGAACTAGGGGTTCCTACTCCTCCCCTTCAGCGCGAACATCCATCGAGCTCACTATACGATGCTGCAAAGCTTCTTATCCAAACACATGCGCGTCGCTTGCCCTTGCTCGACAACGACACAGAAACCGGACATGAAGTTATTGTCTCAGTCCTCACACAATACCGTCTCCTAAAATTTATATCCATCAATGTGTGTTTCGTCTCTCTATTTTCGTCGCCAACTGTCATTGATGATTGTATCCGTTTCCTTGTTGAATTTTCTATCTTTAGTGTCACAAGGAAATTCAACAACTACATCAACCATTGAGGAAGCTCAAGATAGGGACATATGTTGCCCAGTCGCCGGACGACGTCCCTGAGGGACAAAATCCCTATCATCCTATTGCCACTGCAACACTGGATACGCCGGTCTTTGATGTTGTACACATGTTCTCAGAGCGTGCTATTTCGGCTGTCCCCATCATCAACAAGGAAGGCATCGTTGTCAATTTATATGAGACCGTCGACGTGATCGTAAGTTATCTCTTGATACATAGTTCCAAAAAGTCGAATCAATAATATCCTTCAGACTCTTGTGCGGCTAGGCGCATACCAATCTCTTGATCTCAAAATTTTGGAAGCTCTTAACCAGAGGTCGCCAGATTTTCCAGGTGTTGTCATTTGCACAGCGTCGGATTCCTTAGGAACGCTATTACAACTCATCAAGAAGCGGCGCGTGCACAGGTTAGTTGTTGTGGAAGGCGAGGTTTGTGCAGCTCCCTTTTTTGTTTTGCAGAAGACAACATATTGATGCCAATGTATGTAGGAAGAAGAGAAAAAGGGCGGCAAGAAAGGTCGCTTACTGGGAATCATCACTCTCAGCGACGTTCTTCAGTACGTCATCGGGCAACAAGCTGCAATTGGAGAAATGCAGGAGCCTCAGGATCCTCCGAAATCACCAGAGTCCCAGCAAGAGAAGACATCAACGGCCGGGCCCACGAGTTTACAGCCCTAATTTTATATCTCAATCATTGTCAAATCACTCACTTTCGCACACAATACTTGCCTAGAAAACTCCAGAACTTTATCTACTAACGGATTGTATATTTCGATATGCTTAATGCTTTGCTCAATCTTTGCGCTGGTATGTACTCTTTTCAACAACATGTAATTTCTCCATTTTGTCCACTTTTTGTACTTATTTCACTACCTGGATGTATCACCTATGTCTCTTCATACCAGAAAGATATTCACTCTTGTTAGACAAATATAGAAGCAACACGATAAGTAACAGTTCTCAATCCACGTTGTCAGGGTTCCTATGAAGTAATACCATGCCATCGCCGAAATGAAGTGTGTATTGAACATATTTATATGCTACAGACCACGTCACTGTCACTGCACTCTCCCTCTGATCGCCCTCATGTGGCCCTTGTTCTCAACCCGCACTGTACTCGTCTCAAGGATAATCCCCGCTTCAAAGGAGGATGTACTTAAGATCATACAAGACCGAGAGCAAGCTCTGAGTGTCAGTCCACTCGTATATTCGGTCGTCCAGGATCCGAAAGACCCATCATGGTACATAGTGAAGGAGAAACTTCCAATGTTGGGCGGGCTCTTTGAATCCTCGACGACCTTCAGATGCCAGTGGGAGAAGGCTGCAGATGGGAATAACACGGTTGTGGCAGCTGGTTTGGGGACCCAGCTGAGAAGTGAAATGCGTGTGAGCGAAAGCAATGATGAGACGACTTGTGTCTTTTCAGAAAAATTGGTGGTCACGGTAAGTGATCGACGCGTTTTTTTTTAATAAACCTGATCGACTTGTTGTGTTTTCGCAGGGCTTTTGTTTACTGATGCCATACATTGCTTCCACAATGACGAACGCTCACTTGTCTATTCTCGACGTCATAGTCGCCAAAGTCATGGCTACCAGTATGTCTTCAGATTCTTTCCTTGCTTGTAAGCTGACATTTTTTGGAGAAAATTGATGTTTATAGAGTCCCAGTAATGATTTTCGTTCAACCATGATAGTCGCGTTATCTAATGTCAATAAACGAGATATGTCATTGATGGAAACTCCATAAAGGTATCGAAACCGGAACAGACAAAAATCCAACTGTATTCCGGAGATAGCTTATACTGGCGAACCCAATCAGTATCAATCGACTAACCAAGCTCTCCGACAACAAATCATGTCGACGTAATCCTGGCTGAATTGTGCACAACATTTCAAACTGCCCACGACGGCGCTCCTTCGCCGGCCTTTATAAAAACGATCCTTGGCACTGGCCATAGAGCTCATCTTGTTTCATGGCTGTGACTTGATTCTGAAACTGAACTGGAGCATGCCACTCAAATATCCGCACCAAGTACGGATTGCATACGAAAAAATATCTTCAGGATAGCGCACTCACTCTGATTGATTGTGCTCTTGGAAACAATACTTGGAGGAGGGCAACCTTTTGGGCGACTCTTTTCTCTCTTGTTAGGACATACATGCTGAACAAAATTAGATCAAGGTACAAATGTCAATAGTCCGTATTGCCCGGCGCTGTTTCGACGGTGGAACACCAGAGAGATCAGAGTATAAGTACCTGGCCTGCGGTCTAACATCCAATACACCCTATCATGTCGTTTTTATTCACATCACGCACAGTACACGTTTCGAAGACGATCTCAGCCTCGAAGGAAAAAGTCCTCGAGTTCGTACAAGATCCAGAAAAAGTCTTACATATTAATCCCCTCATTTACTCGTTTGTCCAAGATACCCAAGACCCCTCTTGGTACACGATAAAGGAGAAACTTCCTGTGCTAGGCGGGCTCATCGAGTCGTCGACGACATTCAGATGTAAATGGGAACAAGTGGAACACGGAAACAACGTAGATGTCGAAGCTGGACTGGGAACAAGGCTAAGAAATGAGATGCGGGTGTCAGAGGACAGCGATAAGGCGGGGTCTTGCGTGCTTGCAGAGAAAGTGGTGGTCAAGGTACTTACAGCCGCTCATTTCAATACAAAAATAGATTGCTGACCGATAATTCCCAGGGTTTCTTTTTACTGATGCCATACATCGAATCTACAATGACAAGCGCACACCTTTCTGTCCTCGACCTCATTGCAGACTCTGTTGCCAGTATGTCTCCACATTTTTCCTTCTTACTCTCATCGCTGATTTTCTTTGAGAATCTTGAACTCCATTCCCGTGTTGGAATTGTTTGAACAGCGCAACTTACTTAAGCTTATTTAACTCGATGTATCATTTAGCTGTAATTTCTGCTGTAATTCTCTTGCTGTTGTTCCTCATTACACGCTCAAGTGACCCGTATGGACTGTTTCATCTCACTCTAAACAAGCTGCCTTCTCACGACCCGAATCAACCCCCTGACACGGAATGGCTCAATATGGGGTGTTGGAAGGTTAGTTCTTTGCCTATCTGATGGTAGCTTTGAATATGAGAAGCTCAAATACTATGTAGGAGGGACGGTCGTTTCCTGAAGCCTGTCAAGGTTCGTGTTAAATGAGGTTTGGTCAAAGTCAACTTCTCTTATTCAAGACTAGCTCTTGCAATGAAAATGATTGGTGCAGCAAAATTGAAGAAGGGAGGCAGAGCATTGGGCAAGTCATCGCTATCGTGCGACAGTGAGTCTCATGGACTTATGATCCCTTGCCTAGACGTCGGACATGGAACTGGAGAATCCCTACTGCTCTTGCTCTCGGAAACGTCTATAGAAAGACCAGCTGAGCTTGTGGGCATTACTAGCCTTAAACTCCATCACCAAAGGTCTCTTGAACGGGTGAAGAAAAGGCAAGAACAGGCGAAGAGCGACACGGCCGTTGAGCTATACCATGGAGATGCTGTATACGACGGAAATGATGCCGACCATCCTCTTTCTTCAACGACGAAACCTTTTGATACAATCCTGGCCCTGGACTGTGCATACCACTTCAATACACGTCGTCGGTTCTTGGAACAGTCGTATAACAAGCTTTCGGTCGGGGGAAGCATTGCACTCGCCGACATTTGTTTCTCTTCAGTTGTTCATGATGACAGAATACGCTCCTTGACGAGATGGACGTTGCGCGGTCTCATGCCATCCCACAATATGGTATCCGCCGAAGAGTATATTGCACAGATGCGGCAAATTGGATTCAAGGAAGTAGTTTTGGAAGATGTGTCTTCGGACGTCTTTCCTGGATTTATTCAATTTCTGAAGGGTATGGGAGGTGGTTGGCGAATTTTCTCGTGGGTTATTAGCTGGTACGCATCTGATTACGTTGGATCACGGTTTGTAATCGTTAGTGGAAGAAAGTAGAACAATAATAATCATACATATTGCAGCATGAACGTGACTGCTTATTATTATTATTAGCATATCATCAGAGAGCCCCTGAAATGACCCATTCTCAATAGTCATTTCTAGAACTTGCCCCACTACCACCACCATGACCGCCATCCAAGCCGTATTCATCCGTGCATACGAGGAGCGCACCACCCCTAAGCCACACACCGTCTACCGAATCGACATCCAAGCCAACGTTCGATCATGGCAAATGTGGCGTCGTTATTCAGAGTTCGATGACCTCCACACAGAACTTGTCAAAGCTACCGGTTCACCACCACCCTGTTCACTCCCACCGAAACATAAATTCTCTATGCTGAGCTTTAGATCACAGCCAGACGCGAAGATGTTGGAAGAGAGACGGCAGGCCTTGGAAGAATACCTTCGAGCGATCGTCAGTGCAAAGGAGGACAAGTGGAGGGAGACATTCGAGTTCAAGGAGTTTCTGGGAGTTCCAATTGGGAAACAGGGAGGTGTATCTGGTGGTGGAACGCTGGCACCATCCCAATTCACATCGGCGACCTGGCTAGACGAGCATGCGGAGCTGCAAGCTAAGCTGCGGGATGTATGGGCCGATATCAACAAGAGGGATGCGTTATCAGACCGTGGCGACGTTTCGGCCGCGCACAAGAGCAACGTCGGTGCCAAATCGAAACTTGCCGGTGTCCTGGCTCGGATAGGAGCTCTGGGGAAAGGTTTACAGGAACTTGGACTGGGAGGGATGAGCGAGGGAGAACTGCAGCGACGGACGGATATGGTTGCGCGTCTGCAGGATGACTGCGAGAAATTGAGCAAAGTAGTATCAGTTGCACGACATTCGAGTGCGAGGGCAACCAGCAGTACCTCTGGGTCTACTGCATTTGCGAGGGCAGCAACAGAAACAGACAGGGAAGCCTTGCTTGGCTCGGCAGCTCCAAAACCTGCTCGAAGAGTCTTTGGCGCTCCCCCTCAGGAAACGGAATCTACCCGACCACTGGATAATACCGGTCTACTCAACATGCAACAAACACAGATACACCAGCAAGACAACCAACTATCACAATTGACTACTATTCTTCAAAGACAGAGGCACCTCGGGGAAGCTATTTCAAGTGAAATTGCTCTGCAAATCGAAATGCTTGACGACCTATCAGGTGAAGTCGACAGAGTTGGGGACAAGTTGCATACAACGAGCAAGCAAATGAACAAATTATCATGATTAGTGGGGCTTGTTTTACAGTTAGTGGTACTAGATGTTTAATATTACAGGGTGAAATCAATAATGTAGTCTATACAGAGTCATGGAGTCTATGAAGGTTTTGCGAGGAACTTGCCGACACCCTGAAATGTACGATCAGCCTCACGAAATGCACATTCACAGAAGACAGGGAGTACATACCTCAAAGCATGAGATCATTATTCCACAAGCAGGGGCAATTTTTGCAACTCGGGGAACGATGCCGGCAAATAGAGCCGATGTTCCCTCTGTGCGAACGATTTGAAGCAATAGAGGGAGCGATCGTGTGACATGGTGATTTGCAGAGCTCATGACGAGGGCTTGCCGTCGAGTTTTTAGGACATCGAAAGGAGACGTAATAAGTGCTGCCGATGTTCCGCTGATGGCACCGCTGATGAAAGCGACCCATGCCCCATGATGTCCGTAACTTAAGAAAGTCCTTTTCCATGTCTCATAGCTTGCCCAATAGAATCCAGAGAAAGGAACGTCTCGCCATAATGTGGGACCAAGTCCACGCCATAAACTTGAAAAGCCATTTTGTCGCACTAAATGCCTAAACGAAGTAAGAACCGAGCGAAGAGTGTGAGGATTTTCAGGGGACGGGGGAGTGGATTGCAGATTTGTGCGGAGAAGTTCTAGAGGGGATACCAGGGTGGTTATAGTTGAACGCGCTATTATTCCAGCAAATAGAGGGACCACCGTTGGAGAAGGTATTAGAGGCGGTAGGACGACATTTAGCAGATGGTCATATGTGAGGATATACGCCGATGACGAAGGAACACCGATGACGCTGACAAAATCATGTCGGATCTCATAAGTCACTCCTTGAAAAATGCAAACTACTCACAGTGATGTTCCAGCGCCTTTCCATAGTCCGCGAGCCCCTTCAGCCCTCCATACGTGTTTAAACGCATCGAAAAAGCCGTTCACCCGTTCGGTTTTGAACAAGCCACCTTCCCACACACACACGATTTCTGTTGGCAGCGACCTCGCAGCATATGACGACATGCTTCGTATACATGGCGTTGCCTTGGATGGTTGGCAACATGTATTTAAGGGTGGTCGAGGAAAAAGAGCACGCACTTCCGTAGGCTGGGTTTGCATACGGGTTTTTACCAGGTCAAACGGCGTCACTGGGTTGGCAATTGAATAAGTATATATAAACAAGAGAAGCAAAAGTTTACTTACTGGTTAATGCTGTCAGGGTCGAGCCTGTCGCCGCCGCGACGAGCTTTGCCTGGAAAGCATCCATGGTGGGATGAAATGGAAGGAAAGAAAGAGACGGAAGCAATAATACTCAAGTGGTGGTTGCTTATCTGATAAGAATAATATATTTTGAATCTCCGCCCAATCTATGCGTGTAATGTCACGTGCTGTCTCTCAACAAAAATCCATTATTTGATACGAACGCTCTCATCAAAACCACAACGACGACTAAGCACCATATCCTTTTCTCTCTTGCCCACCTCAGAACTGGACACGTATCTTTAATATCTGTACTTTTGCCCTGCCATCGCTCCCTGCTCAATAGTTTCTGTTTCTCAAAAGATCGTACTTTTAGCCGAATAAGCTCAGCTCAGCTTATCCTCGATCCTTTTCTCTTTGATTTCAGTTCTCCAGCAACCAATTTATATCTGCCTTTTTGAATACAAAATTTCACTATGGCCAGTACCACATCTACGCTTACTGGCCCTGCACTCCAGGCTTCGAGAGCTGCGCTCCAAGCCGCGCTAGCTGAACAAACCAACTCGTCACAGCACGATGAAGAGCTTGAGGCCGGGGAAATTCAAGAAGTGGATATGGAGGCTCAGGCTGATGGAATTAGGACCGTTTTCAATGATCCTTCCAACTTCAATGTCAAGGTAAGGTTTACATTCTCCTGTCTGGTATTGGTCGCTTAGCAAGTTCCTCAGCACCCCCTCTTCTCTCCATGGACTCTTTGGTTCGATTCTCCCGCGACAAAAGGTCGCAATATGCCACAAACACCAGTATCTGCTTTCCCACAGACACCCATCCCACAGACACCAGGGGTGGCTGCCGCACAAGGGTGGATGGAAGATATAAAACGCGTTATCAGCTTTGATAGTGTAGAGGAATTCTGGGGGTGACTATCATCAATCACCTAACATCATTGACAACAACGACTGATGACATCATTTACAGTTTGTACAATAATATTATACCACCTTCTCAGCTGCCTCAGAAGGCAAACTATTATTTGTTCAAGGTACGCAAGGCACATAACGGCTCGTCACGGAGACTGACAGGCACAACAGGAGGGAATCATTCCTGCCTGGGAAGACGAGGCAAATAAAAACGGCGGAAAATGGAGTATCCAGCTTCCTAAAGACAAGAACCGAAGCAAAGTGGACCAGATGTGGCTGTATACGGTAAAAACATAGGCTATGCACGGCAGTGATGAAATACTGATGACCGATGATCTAGATGCTTGCTGCGATTGGGGAGACATTTGACCCATCGCCTACACTATCCGATGGCAGTGGTGCAACATCGCTCATCACAGGAGTGATCGTGTCGACGCGCCCGCAGTTCTACCGTATCTCGATATGGACGCGGTCGGCCCCATCAGGAAACGATGAAGACTCAGCTTTGCGTGAACGAATTGAAGGAGTTGGAAAGCACTTTAAGATGAGTGTACTGGGATACGATGAGGGTGCGCGACTTGCAGGTCCACTTGCGACGGAGGTCGAATTCCTGTCGCACAAAGACTCTGAGAAGAAAGGCAAGGCCAAGAAAATCATCGTATAGGCTGTGTTTGCATGTGTTTTGCTAGTCTGTGGCTATGACGTAGATTCAGCTATATAAACCTCGTTATTTCTTTTTATCATCCCATAAAATGCCCGTCCCAAACTTTCTTTCTTCCTTCGCTGACAAGGCTCAGAATGTCATACAAACTTCGTCTCTTGCTGGACATCTCCCTGCCAGTCTCCAGCAACGCGCCTCTAGTCCAGATTCTGCTCATCAGCCAACTGCCAATGAAGCCGCAGCACAGGGTGGCGCGAAGTCCCATACCCTAGAATCTCTTCAGTACCAATTTCGCTCTCTGCAGCAGCAGTATAGGTGAGTTTCTCGTTTTACTCGTATTTAATCGCAATCTAATAACCGTGCAGCAACACGACGCCTGTTCAAAAAATCATAACTACAGAGAAGGGTGTAGCCATCGATTTCGACAGCATTTCGCGCAATTCAAAGGCTCAAAGCAAAGAGCTCTACACCTGGGGTCAATCTGAACCAGATGATCTCAAAGATGGTATGACGCTCAAGTCGAAATCGCGTCTTATTTCGCTAATATCTCTTCTTAGTTACCGATAGGCTCGCTTATCTCAATTTCGTTCAAGGATCGCTTGCCGGCTCTCTAGCTGCGAAGTTGGATGGAGCAAGGACGCCCCTGAAGGCCCTTCGAGATGCAGAGACTAACCTTCTGCCCAGAAGAAATCTTCGTACCAATCTACAGACCCAAATCGCCCGTCTTGAACATGATCAAGTGAAAGGCGGAGACAAGAAGATCGCAGAACTCCGTCAACAGCTCCACAAGGCCGAATCAGATGATATCCAACTGGAAAGGGAGGTCGAGCTCCTGAAGCGGAAAGCTGTCCGCGAAAGTGAACAACTTAAGTGGGATGCTATCCGAGAGGTGAGTGCACCCAATCTGACATATCTATTATTGCATCAATATATCTAATCTACCTTGCTTGGCCTTAGTACGGTGAAAAACTAGTTCTCTTATCCCAGGCCGCTTCGCCCATTATCGCTGTTCTCCCCTCGGTCCCCCCGACGCCAACGACTCCTTATACCGGCGCACACGCCACTGGCGCAGTGCGGGCATCTCTCCAACGAGCCTTGGACAATTACAAGACTGGACACATTAACTTACCTCCGCAACTTGCGGCCTCTGATCTGAGCAGATCGGAGACGCGTAGCTTCGGCGAAAGTCATGCAAGTGAACTTTCAAGCATCCACACTCAAGTATCCGCCCAACCCCCTCTCAACAGCTCGCCATTGGCCTCAAATACCAGTTTTAATCAGTCGCAATCTCCTCCTCCCATCAACCCCCATGCTTTGAACCAATCCCCCGTTTACATTCCATCAGCTTCACCGCCTACTTCATTCCCCCCTATTTCAGCGTCACTGACATCGGGTGGCTCCCCCCCTCCCATTCCCATTGCACCTCTTCCGACTGTAGCTGAGACCGGAGTTCCTGTCACGGCGGGTACAAACGGGCCTGGCCCCGCAAGTGGTTCACTCAAAGATATTCACGCTGCAGCACCGTCTGCTGGTCCTCGGTCCGGAGGATTGCCCGGTGAAGGACCTAGTTTACCAAACTATGGTGTATCTCTTCCCAAACATGAATCAGCCGAGGAAGAGAAAAAGCGTCTCGCAGCAGTGTATTCACAACAAACATATTCCAATTCTCCTTCTGGTGCTCCTCCTGCATTCCCTGTACCCGATACTTCTGATTCCTCGAAACATGAAAGTGCAGAGGACGAGAAAAAGAGGCTCGAGCGCGAAGAGCGCGAAAGACTCTTGCATGCCGGGAGTTCAGACGTGCCACCTAAGGATAAGGATGAAGACCTTCCTCCTTATCAGGAACCCACTCTATAAATTGAATCAGCAAACCACTGACGCTTCTCGTTTATCTTAACCTCGGTATCTCCCTAAACCATATATAGTCTTTCGTGCTGCTTGATATCTGTTATAATCATCTGATTGGTATGTTTTCAGAAAATAAATAGTTAAAAATTATATGTTTGACACCCTTGAATGTACAATTATAATGGTGGACAAATGAAATGAAGTCTAAAGTAGGGTATATGCGTAATTGAGAAATGCTTGACAGCACGGCATTTCATATGATGGAAAGCGAATAAAGCTCTAAACCTTCGCTATAAGTCTCCGTGTTTCTTGAGGTGTGAAATGCAGGATGATGGATAACACTTTGACAAGATTAGGCTGATATTGTTGTGGTCAGAGAGAAATCCTACCAAGGGAGAAAAGAAGAGCTTACCCGCATTTCTTTATGTTCCAGAAATTGTAAGATCACGTTGCGCAAATATTCCAAGTTAACTTCCTCTTCAGTGTTCTTGGTAGAGGCTGCTGAACTGGGCACAGGGGAAGAAGTTCGGGATGGCGAGTCCAAAGATGCTCTAGGTTCTGCTGGACCATTATTTTCTGAGACGCGCGTTGTCCAGTACCCCACACCAGGGTTGCGCTGACGTTCCAGCAAAGCTGCGGAAGATTGAACCTTGCGCAGCTCTTCGCGAAGAGTCTGGATGGAGATGCTCAGTAAGTTAGCTACGCCCATTACAGAAAACAGCGCCGACCTTGTTGCTCTGTTTCAATTGCATTTCACGAGCTTTATGTTCTTCGATTTGCTTTTCAAACATCAGGAATTTTACATTTATCTCTTGCTCCTGCTCCTTGAAGTTTCTCTGAGAAAATACAATAAGTCCTGTGAAAGTCGAGTGGAGGTAACTCGTTATCCTACCTGTAAATCTTGAATTTGTTCACGCAGTCGAGGAAGCACAGACGTCTGTTGTTCCAGATTTCTGTTAGCATCTTGAACAGCAGCCAGCTGCGCTTTCAGTTCGCTGACGATATTTTCATCAGCCTCCCGAGACCTATTGGCTGTACCTAGAACCCGTTTCAGATCTTCCAAATCCTTAACCTTCTCCTTCAACTTCCTACTCCAATCAGCCTCTCCTTCAGAGCGTTCTTTCTCCAAAATAGCGATATTACGCCTCATCTCGGAGAGTTTAGCTTCGTATTTGGCTTCAACTGCAGATATCATACGGGCAACCTCGTCCGCTGACGTGACTGGATCCCGCGACCGGCTCTCTTGCTCTCGCATCAATTCCGAATATTCTTCCTTTAGAAGAGCTAGCCGATCGTTGGATTCTCGTAGCTGGAATTGCAGTTCAGTATTTTGGTGCTGCAAAGATTCGAGGTGTGCTTGAGCAGACTCCACTTCTGCCTGTCGAAGTTGAAGTTGATCAAAGAACGCGTTTTTATCTCGAGTAATATTGTTCAAAGAGTTCTCAAGGGTTGTTATTTGGGAGCTTTTTGCGCCAAGTTCCTTTGAGTGTGTAGTCTGAGTAAATTGCTTGGATCAGCGGTTTGTTGTGGATGTGTTTTTCAATGTGAATCACCTTGAGAGAAGTAATTTCAAGTTCGAATTGACCCCGTATAAGAGTAATTTCTTGCTCATAGCGCTCCTTCATGCCATTGAAATCTTTATTGAATTGGTTCTTCATGTTGGCAATGGCCTTGTCATGGGCAGAATTTAGAGAATCAATCTCCTTCTGGAAAGTCTGTCGGTCAGCTTGCTCCTTGTCCTTATCACCCTTCTCGCGCTCCTTCAGCACCAGCAGTTCTCTTGTAACGTCGTCTTTGTCTTTCTCGGCTTTGACGAGTTTTTGTCTAACAGTCTTCAGCAGACTGATGGCCTTGACGCGCTTTTCCTCCTCCTCTTTTGCAGTGTTACGCGCCGCCTCGACCTCTTTTGATAGTTTTGTAAATTCTTCTTTCTGCTTATCGACTGCTTCCTCAGCGTTTGTCGTGGCGCGCTGAGCAGCCTGGAAGAGAGCTTCCGTTTCGTGTAGTTGCGTTTTGAGCTTCTTGACTTCTTCCGACTGAGAATTAGATTCAAATTTGTGTGTCTCTCGGACTTCCTCTAATCGATCCTCTTGCACTAATGTCCAGGTCAGACGACAATATGGTGAAAGATGACCACCGTTTATAGCTTACATTCTAATTTTTGATTCAAGCGCTTGATTTCCTCCTGGAATACCTATAGACAGGATGTCAGATATCAAGAAATGAGAAGCAAAATCGAACCGAGAGGAGATCTTCTTACCTGGTCTTTCAAATGAAGATTAGCGAAGAAGTCACGAAGGGCATTTGCATCACTGATGCTTTCCAGAGGGGAGACTTCCTTCAGGACATTATCAGCCGCGAGTTTCTCTGCCTGCAGCCTTTTGAAAGATGTCGACACATCTGCGACTAAAATAAAATACGGATAGATGCATGCTCGTGCTAGAACTTACCTGAGAAACGTTGCTCTATTTGCTTTAATCTAGCTTGCAAGCTCTCGACCTCAGCACGTTGATCTATAGCCGCCGGTGTTATAGTAATTAGGGATGGTATGGGTTGTGGTTGTCCTTCTTCACTAGGCTGCGCAATGTCTTCCGAAATGGGTGGTTCAGGTGGTAGTACTTCGTCAGCAAAGAGTACAATTTTCTCTTCCGTCGAGGCCGCAATAGTTTCTGTTGCGGGTTCTTCAGTAGACTTTTCAGCCACAGACGAAACAAGAATATCTTCCTCCGGGGTCGATACATCCTTCGTTGAGTCTGATGGAGCGTCTATGTCTTTTTTATATTGACCCAGGTCTTCTACAGCGGGTGCAAGAGATGCCTTGTCTACCAAATTCTCTTGCCCGGCGCTCGGCGTAGCTTCCTCAATGGCTGGTGAAGACGAGATCCCATCGAATGGTTGTTCCTTTTCTTCTGTTGCGTCTGGGACACTCGGCAGGACAGATTTGGTAGATACAGTTTCTTCGATATGAAATTCTGAGATCTCCTCTCCTGGACTTGTTTGAAGTGCATCTTTGGTGAAGACCGGTTCATCCACCGCGGTTTTTAATGGTTCAGGAGCTTCTTGTTGTTCTTCCATCTGAAGGGAAGAAATAGAGTCAACGTCAGTAGCACCTAGTGGATCACCCATCCCAGATTCCTTCGAGGTTCCGGTATCCTCACCGGGGCCTCCTTCTGTTGATAAGCTTGCAGAGGGTTCGACAACAACTTCCGACTCATTGGAGGTAGGTTTTGCTGTCTCAGTTACTTCTGTTGTTGATTCAGAGACACCTACGGTTGTAGGTGGTTTGACAGTGTCCTCAGGCTGAGCATCATCAATAGGGTTTTCCGAGACTGCGGTCTCCGTATTATTCGTTTCCTTGGGTACTTCCTCCATTTGCTGGAGTTGTTTGCTCTCCTCTGAGGCTGCTGGAGTGACGGCAGGAGATGTGGTTGGAGGTGGAGAGACCGCAGAAGGTTCGGGTTTCTTTGTACGATTTCGACCCATCGGAGAAGGTGAAGCAACTCGACTCGGACGAGCTGCTGGAGTGGAAGAGACAGAAGACGGTTCACTAAGAGCTACTTTGGTCGCTTGCCGGAGTCGTTCCTCTAATTTTGACTTGGGCCTAGTCGCTGGCGGTGGAGTGGAAGGAGCTGTATCGGCGGCTGAGGAAGGTTTAGACGGACTTCCAGGTGAAGAGCCACTAAAACTGTTGGCGCGCTGTGAAACAAAAGACTTGCGCAAAGAAGAAATAGCAGACTCTGCGAGTTGACTGGAAGACAGAGGTTGTCCTGATCGAGCGCCTTGTAGATCGAGCGACTGTGAACGCGATCCACTTGAATCCTCATCCAGGGCTCGCATTGGTTGCTGCGCTAGCTGTTCCACTGCATTGCGAATTTGGCTGAACATCGTTGGCTGCTGCGCGAGAAATAATGATAATGACAAGAGACAAGCAAGTCAGGCTTGCAGCTTGCCGGTTTACTCAAGTTCCTCTGATGCCATCACTATGTAACATTAGAATAGATATTACAGGTATATATACTACTGGTCTTCAGGATTCTGTCTTTTCAACTTCTTTCCCTTTGCCATTAACGCTGATCGCTGAAGACATCGACGAGTCAGCATTTCCAGGTTGCGGTGAACTCGCTAATTGCCAAGCAGGGATAGACGGACGTCCCAATAGGGGCAACGGTGACGCAGGCGTACTGGTAACTGTAGGTCCGCGACTCAGAAGCAAAGCTTTCAATGACTTGAGCTCTTGTTGTAATTCGGCCAGTGACTGATTTTGAGACTCCTTGTTCTTCTCTATCATCTGAAGTCGGTAGTTAGTCTCCGAGAGGAAAGGCACGATGGCTATTACTCACCTTGGGCAGCATTTCGCGTATGTTTGTTACTTCTTCACGAATTTCACGCATCTCATCGCGTGTCTTTGCTTCACCGTCCCTCATTTCAACTACTACTGCTTTAACATCTTCCGTTGTCTTATCAATCTTCTCTTTTTGCTCATTCACTGCTGCTTTAACAGCCGCAGTTTCGTTCTGAATCTCTTTCAAAAGAGCTTCCGCTGCGTCAAATTGTGCCGTAAGCGCATCTCGGTCTTCTTCGTAAGCCGTTGATGCTGGAGGTTGAAGATGCGGAAGGAGGTATTTCTAGACCACAAATTAGAGGGCGTCGCGTCGGTGAAGAAGAAATGCATACCTTGAACAAAGTTACAGCGCTATATGTTACAGCCCCAGACACAACCGCGGTAATCTGTATTTGAATTAATAGCCGGTTAAACATGTGCTATTGAGGAGACCCTCACAAAATAATCCCTCCAATCCCAGCGATGAGGAGCTGGAGCCTGAGCAATAGCATACGGGTTGGCGGCGTACGGTGGGTATGCAGACTGATTCACAGGCCCAGCATTTGCAAAAGCAGCCTGCTTGAGGGCGATATCAATTTCTTGCGGTGTTAAGCCTTTGGCTTCAAGGAACTGAATCCTCTGGGCAACAGGGGATGCTTGTGACTGTAGGACATATAAGATATCTGAATATATTACAAGGTAGATTTATACCTTCGGATCAGCGAGAAACGCGACAGCATTTCTGACGAGTTCTTGACGATCTGGGGTAGACATAACCGGAGGAAGTGAAGGAGGTGAACCCTAACCATAAGCTCAGTGTCCGTGTTAAGCCGGAACTTGCCGCGCTAATAAGGAAACAAATTTTGCAACGAAAGTTCTTTCCTTTGCCAGTTCGACACTATGTTACCGCTCACTTCGTGTAGGGCAGTTTCTCGTGCTCTTTCTTCAGCACGTTGTAAGTTCAAAAATTTGTTCTCGGGACGCGTTAATTGACCTCTTTTTCCAGCTTCTCTGCTTTCCGCGTATTGCCAACGCATTACTTCGACGACTTCGTTGTCGGCCGTCAATGCAGGTGTGTGCAGACCGTATTTTTTTCTTTGAAATTCGCTTTTAATGTATGTTATTAGTTGTAAAGAGAGGATATGCAGAACAATTCTCTCGCAACAAACCCCACATGAACATTGGTACTATTGGTACGTCTATTTCTCCGCCATAGTCCGACTAGTAGTTTATATCCATGCACAGGTCACGTCGATCATGGAAAGACCACTTTGACTGCTGCTATTACCAAAGTTCTTGCCGAGCAAGGTGGAGCCAAGTTTACCGACTACAACCAAATCGACAAAGCTCCCGAAGAAAAGGCTCGCGGTATCACTATTAACTCATCCCACGTCGAATACGAGACCCCCAACCGCCATTACGGACACATCGACTGCCCTGGACATGCTGATTGTAAGTATTCTGCCACGTCGCAATCTGAATAATGGATTTCATGCTGGCGTAGACATCAAGAATATGATTACTGGAGCTGCTCAAATGGACGGTGCTATTATTGTCGTTTCTGCCACTGACGGTCAAATGCCCCAAACTCGTGAGCATCTGCTCCTCGCTCGCCAGGTCGGAATCAAGAAACTCGTCGTCTTCATCAACAAGGTTGACCAAATCTCGGACCCTGAAATGTTGGAACTCGTCGACATGGAAATGCGTGAATTGTTGTCTACCTACGAATTTGACGGCGAGAACACTCCTATCATCATGGGCTCTGCTCTGGCTGCTCTTGAAGGTCGTGATAACGAAACTGGTGCTAACAAGGTTCTCGAACTTACCAAGGCCTGCGACGAGTGGCTCGATCAACCTTCCCGTGAGTTTTTTGCATCTCTTATATCGTTTAAAAAAAACTCGAACTGAATCTTCTGCAGGTGATCTTGAGAAGCCATTTTTAATGCCTATTGAAGGTTTGTGTTTTTTTTTCTTCTACTTTTTATTAGCAACCTCTAAGACCCTTGAAGACGTTTTCTCTATTTCTGGTCGTGGAACCGTTGCAACTGGACGCGTATGTTTTTAGCAATGATATTGCCATTTTTGTTCTTGCTCTGACATTTGCCTTCAGGTCGAGCGTGGTGTTGCCAACAAAGGAACTGATGTTGAAATCGTTGGCTTTGGTTCCACCTTGAAGACTACTTTGACTGGCATTGGTAACTTTGTCATTTCATTGCTTTCGAACAATTTATTAACCCCTCTTGTCGTAGAAATGTTCCATAAAGAACTTGACCGAGTGCGTATCTTCTTAGATTATGTCAGGAGGCATCTCATCGTTTCCCCAGGCTGAAGCTGGCGATAACATGGGTGCTCTCCTCCGCGGTATCAAGCGTGAACAAATTCGTCGCGGTCAAGTTCTTGCCGTTCCCGGATCGATCAAGGCAGCCAAGAAATTCAAGGCTCAACTCTACGTAGGTCACAACCTATGTCAATCGTGCAGCTAATGCTTACCTTTCCAATCAGATCCTTACCAAGGATGAAGGTGGACGTTACACTCCTTTCATGGCTAACTACAGACCCCAATGCTTCATTCGTACCGCTGATATCACTGCTTCCCTTACCTTCCCCGAGGGTACCCCTGATGCTGACGAAAAGATGGTGCGTTTATCAACGGAACCTTCAATATACAATATCATTAAACTTGACTTATGATAGGTTATGCCCGGTGACAGTCTCGAGATGGTTTGCAGCCTTGTCTTCGACGTCGCTCTCGAAGTTGGTACTCGATTCACCCTCCGTGAGGCTAACAAGACTAGTACGTCCATTGCTTATGGCTGTCGTATTTTTTCTTACGAACTTTGCAGTTGGAACTGGTCTTGTCACCGAGATTCTCGAATATGCTTAAAACATCAAGAGTGCTGCGTCTTTAGCCCCCGCTCTGTAAAAACTGGAATATATAATGCTAGACGGATGAGGGCACGACAGCTCTCTATTTTACCCCACAGATGCCTTTGGGAGCAGGCATTCGTACCTCTTAATACTCTCCCTATATTATATAGCTTTGTGTATTTATTGTGCAACCCCCAAAAAAGCATTGAACAGCCGGAATAGTGGCTCTTTTTGACTAGTATTTCTTGAATTTTTACGTATCTAGCCTTCAATCTTCTCCATGCATGAGGCTCAATCTATAAAGGGAAATTGAAAAGAATCTTCGGAAACAATACAAGGAAGCTCTAACCTGAGCGGAGCTCCAGCTGTCCTGACCCTAACCTATTCTTCTTCCTCACCTCACCTCTTTCTTCGACAACATGCAAACTGGTCTCCGAGCAGCACTCCGTTCGTCAAGGGGATTGTACAAGGTTACAAGGCCCAGCGCATCACCTTCTGCCCAGGTCTTCCGCACCAATTTCATTCAATCGCGAGCAGTACATAGTATGTGGCAAACGCATTGTGTAATTCGGAGCAACTCGTTAACCAGTTATTGCGGGCATCTCGTCAGTCAAGAAATATACTGTCGAACATGAAGTCGTGAATTTCGATGACGAAACGGGGGTCGGCGTCGTATACATCACTGACCACGCACAATCCGTGCTGGGGGATGTCGTTTTCGTTGAACTTCCTGCAGTTGGCACCACTGTTGCGAAAGGAGGTGTGATGTTCATTTTTTGGTTGGCCTCTTGAATATGCGCTGAAAGTATATTGATTTTCAGACCAGCTAGGAGCTGTTGAGAGTGTCAAAGCAGCTTCGGACATTGTAAGTGTCGCATTTGACTAAATTATCACGCGTTTTTCTCAAGTGCTCGACTTTGGATAGTATGCTCCGGTGTCCGGAACAATCGAAGAAATCAACGAGACATTAGCAGAACAGCCAGGTTTGCTAAACAAGTCACCTGAAGAAAAAGGCGAGCTTCTTTGCTTACATTGCAGCAGTATCGGTCAACTAATAATACCACTGAATCAATAGGCTGGCTTTGCAAAATCAAGCTTTCAAACCCTTCCGAGGTCAGTTGAATGTCCAATTCCATCGCATGTGGTCACTAATTGCTGTCCCAGATTGACGAGTTGATGACCTTCGAAGCATATAGGCAAACCTACGAGGAGTGAATAGCGTTAGTAGTAGATGGGCTGGGGAGAGAACCGATCATAGACAACATAGACAGGATATGACATCTAAGCAATAGGTAGATTCTTTCACTGTAATCCTGCGCGTTTAACTTTTATTCTGCGCGTATGCTTCTAAAGAGAGAAATAATACAATAATTTTGTGAAAATCATGAAGAGGAGGATTCAGGTGTGTATTGGTATTTCTCGCCCCGCGCATCCATTCTTTCTTTCGCCTCTTGCAAAGCCCATGATTGCACACTGTACAGACAGATTTTAGAAATATAGCAGCAAAATAATAGTCGTTACGAACCTTGTGTCGGGCTTGTAGTAGAGCATAACGGCAGCAAAGGCCATCGAACCGAACATGCCAATGTACCACACATTCTCCCACTCTTCCTTTACTCTCTTCTGCCCAGGCGGAGGTGGCTACATTTCATCATTTATCAGAGTGATATCCAACTTCCAAGGGTTCATTTTCACCTTCTCTCCGAAAAGCCAGCCAGAAGGTTCGTTATATTGGGGAGCCCCATGCGATGCAAATCGTTTGCCATGTAGGCGCGAGGAAGATACGCGGAGCCCTCGCAGGACAGTTGAGGTCGACAGCATGAGTTTATAAAGCAGTCGCCAGCCAAGGAAAAGAGATGTAGAAACGATTAAGACGTGCAGTTGCAACGAAACACTGCACTAATGTCAATGACTCCCGGACTCAGCCTTCACAAGTCTTTGCCAATCACTGACAAATACCATTCTGCCGGGCCCACTGACCCTCGCTCTTTCGGCTCTTATTCGTCAAAAATGAGTTCGACACTTTGCCTTGCATTGCGCTCATGATGTACGTTACACATTATACGGATTACAGTATGGATCGACATAATTTAAATAGTAGTTTTAGATTATTTTTCCACCTCTCCTAGTATTTGCTTGGACAAAATTTCGTAGTCGACTGCTTCATTTTCGGGATCTAACTCTTCATCACTTTCTATATAGCTCGGAGACGTGGGGTCCACCGAAAATCTGAATGATAGCATTTTGTGAAGGGGGATATGTATGACTTGTTGATACACTTACCCAATGGCTTGGTAGAACCCCTTGGCTTTTGAGTTATCTGTTAAGGTTTGAAGTAAGAATTAAGCGAAACTTCAGTCAGTTAAGAAACTAGCAAGCGTACTCTTCAGGACTGTGAGTAGTATCTTTTGCATCTGGAAAGCTTGGCCGAGTTTAGCCAATTCTTCCAGTAATTTCTTTCCGAGACCCATCCCTTGGGAAGAAGGGCTAATTTGGATATCGTAACTAAATTTCAATTCGATGATAAGCTTCATGACTCCAGTGAGTGAATGTAAACTGTGAACTCACCAGTATAGCACATCCTCTTCTTCCTCGACTTCAAATCTGAAATGCACAAAGGCCAATAATTCGGCTGTATCATTTTTGAACGATAGAAGATAACGCGACAAAGAGTGGAATAGTTCTTTCTTCTTCTTTTCTGGATCCCATCCAAAAGATGAATCTTCGTATCTAGACGAACATAAGAGCTGGACCACCTGGATTGGGTTTGGCTTACAATTTCCTCATATTGTTTTCGAACATATTCCAGACGGCTTCTCGGTGAGATTTCTTCAGGTCATTGTTATGCATGACTCGGAGTCGACAAGAGCTGCGATGAAAGTTTTGATATGAGAAGAACCTCTGTCAACCTGGCATGCGAACATACCATGAAGAGAGATCATAACTGCGACTGATGAGATCCGCCAGACGCGCCGAAGGTGCCTAAACGCGTTAGAAGTCGTCAAGTAGACGCGCCATATATGATTTAACTGAGCGTATAGGGCTACCTTGTTGGCAATTTTAACTGCCCGTGAGTTTGTGGTGGAAGTCATGACAAGAAATAGACGGCCTCAATAAGGCAATTAACCGCCGACCTAATTAGGTCACTATAAACTCGATCACTTTTTGTCGCTGCCCTCCATCATCTCCATATACCAGACTCGACTGAACCCTGCGATTCTTTGAGCTGAACTCAATTCCAAAATGAAGCTGGATGCAACAGATCTTCGATATGTCACCTCCGACGAGTTTCGTGTCTTAACGGCTGTGGGTTCTTCTCTGATGGGCTACAAGACAATCCCAGGTTATTTATCGGATTCTGCGTGGATTTTTTTAGGTGGAAATGGGCTCCAAGAACCATGAAGTAGTCCCATTGTCTCTTATTGTGCAAATATCTGGCCTTCGAAACGGAGGAGTCAACAAACTTGTGGGATCGCTGGCCAAACGTAACTTGATCTCGAGAATGCAGAACGCAAAATGTAAATCTTTTGTTCTAAACCATCTACGGTCATAATGACCAGAAATATGCTCTATAGACGATGGTTATCGCTTGACGTACGGTGGATATGATTATCTTGCTATGCGGGCTTTGTCAAAGAGAGATTCGATGCACTCTGTGGGCAATCAGATCGGTGTTGGAAAAGAGTCTGGTATGATCCTTTCCCTTTCATCTTTACAAAAAACGACATGTTGAATCTCTCCGCTAGATATCTATATAGTTGCAGACTCTGAAGGGAATGAAATGGTACTAAAACTTCATCGGCACGTAATCAGTTTACTTGTTGGTTTGACCTTGTCTCAAGACTCACCTTCAGGCTCGGTCGTGTATCATTTCGAGCTATCAAAGAAAAACGAGACTATCTAGGAAAGCGCAAATCGGCGTCCTGGATGTATATGTCTCGACTTGCAGCAGAGAAAGAGTATGCTTTCATGAAAGTCAGTTTGCTATTTTATGCTATATATTTCCGTATCCTGACTTTTCTCAGATTTTACATGAATATAATTTCCCAGTACCTCGACCTATTGATCAAGCACGCCACACTATTCTCATGGAATTCATCGATGCCTACCCACTGTACGAGCCTAATTTTGTGCATATGCATCATTATCTTATATATAAGTCAAAAGACGCCAAGTTTCAGAAGTAGCGAATCCTGGAAAGCTGTACTCTGAACTGATGGACGTCATCGTCCGATTTGCGCAGGCAGGGCTTATACACGGCGACTATAACGAATTCAATATCCTCATCCGCCGCGAAACAGGCTCGCCGGTCGTCATTGATTTTCCTCAGATGGTTAGCACATCACACGAAAATGCCGAATGGTAAGGTTTGGCTAGGAGTCTCTAGGATGGGATATTAATTCTTAATTTATAGGTACTTTAACCGCGACGTTGAATGCATACGCACATTCTTCAAGCGACGATTCCGATATGAGAGTTCACTTTATCCTCGATTTAGAAAAACGTTAGAGGAATCCGGGAAAGGCGGATTTAAACTGGATGTAATGGTTGAAGCAAGTGGATTTGGGCGTAAGGAAATGAAGATGCTTGAAGAGGTTAGTTTGGGCATTTTTTTTTGTAATCGGTTCCTGATCGAGTTCTTTTTAGTACATGGAATCTATTAAGCAAGAAGAGCGAGATCCAGAGGAGTACAGCGAGTCTGAGGAGGAAGAAGATGATGATGAGGACGACGATGCGGAAGACGAAACTCCGGCTGATGAGGAAAGTACTGATGGAAAATTAGAAGACCGGGAGGAAACGGCGGCGAGTGTGAAGAGGGAAAAGGAGGACAGCGACGGTGAGCTCGCTCATCAAGAAGCCTCGTCGTCCAGTGCGCCACATCCTGAAGACCTTGCCGCTCAATTCGAGGTGCTTGACATATCAGATCTCTCGGATGAAAGGCTGTCAAGATCTCCTCCAGAGTCTCGTCGACACCTTCCCTCAGAGGAAGGGGTTGATATCAAGTCGAAAGTGGCCTCTGACATTAGCAAACAGCGGGCACAACAAAAACGCAAGTATCACTCGAAACGATCAACAAGAAATGCAGGTCGCTCGCAAGGCAGCAAGGCCAAACAGGATACAAGAGTGAGAATGGCGGATCATGGCGGTTTTTGGAGTTGATGATTACAAATACTGTCATTTGTATTTTGGTTCGGGCCGTGGTGCTAAAATTCCCACGTTGATCAAAGCAGTCCTTGCCTGTTCTGTTCTAGTTTACCACTCGTCACACCCCATTCTTTCTCAGTTTTTACATATCATGGACAGAACAGATCTAGAGACTTACCAAGTACAACTTTCCCAAGTGGAACTGGCACTATCTGCGGATCCCACCAACACTGAACTTGCTTCCTTGAGAGATGAATTAAAGGAATTGATTGAACTCTCACAGGCCGCTATTGCTCAGGCCGAAGCTGCATCTTCCTCCAAATCGGAGAGCCGGAAAAGCGCTACTTCGACCCCATCCCACGCACTGTCCGCAGGTGACGAATGTCTAGCCAAGTACTCTGGCGACGGGCAATGGTATCCAGCTCGAATTACTTCAATCGGAGGTGCGGTCGAGAACAGAGTCTACAGCATCGTGTTCAAAGGCTACAATACGACGGAACTGGTGAAAGCCAACGAAGTCAAACCGTTGCCGCCCAATTACGCAAACACCACCGCCCCATCTTCGAACAAACGCAAATTGTCGAAAGTAGAGGAGGAGGAGAAGGAGAGAAAGAAGAAGAAAAACGAGAAGAAACTTGAAGTCAAGGCCCAAAAAGCGAAAGAACAGATGGCGAAACAAGCAACATGGCAAAAGTTTGCCAAAAAGTCCGAGAAAAAGGGCGTGCATATCGCCGGCGTTTCTGGGACGAGTATCTTCAAGACGCCAGACAATCCTCTAGGAAAAGGTCAGCATCCCTTTCTGGTAGATTCCATCCAATGCTGACTTTTATTGCAGTTGGTGTCACTGGGAGTGGTAAAGGAATGACAGAGGTGGCAGGGAAAAGCAAGCACAAGTTCGACCTGCGAGAGGAAGAACAATAGAAATGTACGTTGATTATTATTATAAAATAAAAATGCATTACTAAAGTATAATATACAGGTACAATTATTATATATTACCCCCTCGACGAAGAGACAGACTGAGTGGCCTTTATTTCTTGATCATTTCGTCATCAATGCCTCATGTATTCCCTTCTTCTCTTCTCCCGACATCTGCCACGCCAATAACGACGTGCATCAGTTACTGAGATTCAGTTGCCGTGCCTAAATCTCCTTTCAGATCCCGCTAAGTAACACCATAGTTGTAACCCCAATCCAGATGCTAATAATAATCGATTTTTTTTGGTAATTGGAGCTGAAGGCTGCGCATAATAGCTTCGAGGCACCACACAAGACGAAAGTAAGTGCTGCTTTGTCGATGATGGACGCACGCGTCGCATAGGCTTATCCATGCATTTTACCGTGTAACGAGCGCACAAGAAGGTCTAGGGTGTCAATATGAAAACAGTTGGAGGACGACCCATGTTGAATTGAAATGCATTACTACAAGTACGTAAAATAAGAATAAGAAGTTGGTTCAAAACCTTCCACAAGAAACGAGGAACCCATGAAAACGAAATTAGAGGGTTGGAAAGAAATGGAACATTTGTCGGAACCGTCCACGCTAAACGCTCGGTGGAAAGCTCAAAAGAACCTTCTGCAAATCGTTGTTCTAAGAAATGGTGGGCTCAGTTTATATGGATCTGGACGCGCGTAGTGCAACTTACCGTTCTCTCCAGTTCTAGGAGCTTGAGTTTGAAATTGGAAGCATCGTGCTGAAGACCCGAAACCATGCTCTGCAGAGGACATACATCAATGTCGTACAAGTACCAAGAACACATTGCTTACCTTTGCAGTTTTACAATTTAAACCTGTGAAAGACTTGACCTCGGCAGAGTCGACTAGCCAATGGCTATCAAACAATTAATGACTTTTCGGATATGTGAGGAAAGTGACAAGCTTACTTGTGCTCTTCCAAGCGCCGATGAAGTTCGTCGATGTGGGCCTCTAGACTTGCGATATACATAATGCGCCGCTGGGGGGCACCAAGTGTCGAGCTACGGGAAAGTGACATTTAGATCAATTCGGTGCGAGCAAATGATGGACCCACATTTCATAAGGAGAAAAAATGAATTTTTCTAGAGCGTGATTCCAGATTTTGCGGCGCTTGACTTCGTCTTTTTTTGCCAATAGACGAGCATACGGATGGGCGATCTGGATTTGCGGTGAAGACGCCACATGCCTGGCAGAACGATTTCTCGGGCGACGTGCGAGTGTAGGATCAGAGGAGGTGAATTGAGAATGAATTGGTAGAGGATAATTCGGCTGTTGATAGAGTTGTTGATTTTGGCAGAAATAACTTGGATCGACGAGGAGTTGAGTTTGAGGTGAAGGAGAGCTGGACGCAGACGAGTCTGAATAATGCATGGGGACTGGAGAGTAGAAAGCCATGAAGAGGAAGAGAGAAGAGAAATAGTATTATATACTCGGACAATCTTTGAGATTCGGTACGTATTCCCGTCAACTCGATCCGCGCAGGAGATTCACTCCCCCAAAAAAAGGATCTGGGATCTTTGGCCTTTCTTGGTGCGAGCCTTGCTTTCTTCGCGATCCTCCGCCGTTATTCCTACTTTTACCAAGAATGGAAAAATATCACGTATGTCTTTCAGATCTCTTTCGTCCCTCTTCTTGCGTTCAAACCGTGGGAGATGCTCAAAAGCATAAATGAATCACCAACGGGCGCTCCTTATATACCCCTCCTTTTTTTTCTTCTGTCTCCTCCAAAAAAAATGGATCCAGAAATTTCTCCCCTTGTCCTCCAATTCGACTACTGCGCCATTCAAGACACCCATCTCACTCCTGTCAGTATATTTCTTTACACTCTGCCGTCTATCCAAGCTTATTCATTCCGCAGTACTATCATCAAACTCATGAGCTGAAGCTTCATGCGCCTGTGCCAGTCCCTTGTACTGCGCCACACCTGCTTCAGCCAGACTTTCAAGATTATGCAGAACACAAAGTTACATCCAACGACTCATTCATCCATGCCGAAGAGTATCCAACATACGACTCGAATTATCTCGACATCTGTCAGCCTCAGGAGTCGTCCATCAAGATGGAGTCATACTCCGCCGAATCCTTTCAGTCTACCTTTCTTACTCCGAGTGAGCTTCTCGCAGAGATGGCAGCGAAGGACCTTACCGACGACCTTGGTCCTGACATCCGCTCCGAATCTGCTAGCAAAGCACGCAGGCGTATAATGGCAAAAAAGGTCGGCTTCATTCCAACAGATCCGTATGTATCTTTATTTTCAAAATCATTATTCTCTCTAATACCTTAATGCTTAGGGATACGATTTCTTCTCATGAGAAAAAGAGACACTACCTTGAATGCCTTGAGCAATACATACTGTACTTGCACAACGAATTTGGAAGCTTGGGTCTTGCGACGGGTCCCATCGAGAATGTCAAAACGTATCCGGGCCTAACCAGTAATTCAATGAGGGTAAGTAGATTTTTAAAATTTAAATTTTCTGAGAGTCTAATACCACGAGAGAAGATTCTCCTCGTACACATGCAAAACGAAGCAAAGCAACTCAACGAATGCACATTGGCAGAAGAGCAAAAGGTCTGTCACCTTTTATTTCCATCATCATTCAGTCTGATAATCGTTGCAGTTTCTTGGTCTCAGAGATGAAGTCGAGCGTCGAGGAATGTGAACGTGTTTCTTGCTAGTTATGGTCCTGTAATAAAATACACAAGAATTTGAATATAATTAGACGCGCTGCTTACTTGATCAGGCACACATCCGTCGCGTGTACGAATAAGGCAGTGGGGATGACCTTGATTCCGCTCTACGTACAACACATCCTACACAAAAATCTAATCACTCTGTGCACACTCTTCCAGACCAAGGAAAAATATCTGATAAAAAAACGCGTCGTTGGGGGAAAAGAGTCGCCACCTTCTGTACCGGGAACTCCGTTGTACGTATTGACTCGAGGTTGCCATCTCTTCTGCTTCTTACCCTTCCCAAACAGTCACCTCCTGGATCTTTAACTGATTTGGCTGTTGCACAGTTTCTTTCGTCCTTACCGCGACCATGTATCTAGCGGACCTAACGCGGAATTCCTTTCAGAGTGGCATTTCCGCGACCAAGGTGAGTTATCGGAAACATTCGAGCGCACCAACGAATCACGGTTCATTATTTCCCGTACGCACTTAGTGGCTTGGACTATGCAAGCTTCTGATAGAGAAGATGCCTCCTTTGCAATTAGAAGGAATGGGTCAGGTAGCCTCCAATATTAGCAGTGCGTACTTTTTTTTCTTCTTCAACCTGCATAATCTCATCTTTACTTTGACAGACTCCGTCCTCGTGCTCTACCGCTCATATCCAGGAGATCCGGCCCTTCAAGAATATCTGAAAGCTGCCCTTCAAGATGGGATATTACCCATTTCGACCTTCGTTTCCACTTTGCTTCAGGCGGCGCGTTCTCCAGACTTGCATGTCCCGGCAACTCTAGATACTTTGTGTCGCACTGCACTTGACGCGCACTACTCATCTGGCCACCCTCCTGTGGGCTCAGTTGTTGCTTTCAATGAATCTCCCTCTGTGACCCTAAGCACAATACAAGACGCCCTGGCTTTGCTTAGGACTGCTTACGCCTTGCCCATCTCGCACTTTCATCAACTCACTACATCGGTCTCTGAGCTCGTAATTCTTCTAATTTCATGCATATCTGATATTTCACAAGTGTCTACTACTCTTGCATTGGGGCTCTTCGCCGATGTCAACGAAGTTTTGACAAATTACCGAGTGACACCAGACGTGCGGCAGGTCCTTGACTCACTTGGCATATCCTTGTCGCTTCTTATCGGAGACGACGTTAAAGCTGCGAGAGAGGCGCAACTGATGCAAACCATGCAATTTTCATTAGGAAGCCAAGGACCAGGCGGAGAGGTAATGCTGGGCGGCCCCAGCTCTGACACTGATGTCATTACCTTTGGTCTTTTACTCAATTATCTTGTAAGATTTATCCGCTGTTGAGTAAATATTGCCCGCAAATTTCATGCAACTAATCTATTCTTGAGGTGACGTATAGAGCACATGAATTCGGGGCAGGCGACGATAAGCGCGCCGTTGCGCTCCTTGTCGCTTGCTTCCGCTGGTCGGCTTGGACCCCAACAGTGTTTCTGACCCAGTTACTGGTTTCCGCATTCACGTATATTGCCCAACCTGGAAATAATCCCAGATTGTGGAAAGCTTTCGTCGTTGGTCGTGTGAGTTCATCATAACAGATAACTTTATTTCCGGCATATAATATCTTCTTCCATTCCAGATTCCAACCCTCATTACTTCTTTTGCCTCGGTGGTGAACGGCGATAACTCTGCAAAAATTGATTTGGCACGTTTCTCGCCACTCTTTTTAGATTTTCAATCGCTTACGCGTGTTAAAGAGTGGGGCACTAGAGGCTGCGTTGAATATCGTTTTTAGGAGGCCGGACATAATCATCCAGGGCGATCAAGCAATTGTGCGGGAAGGTTTTTCGGACACCGTGACCGAGGACGAAAGGTAAAGAATCCTAGAATGGACCTTAAAATCTAAATAAAAAAATGGCCAATCATTTGACACGAGCTCAAACTTAGTACTCGTTCCTTCTCGAGAGAACTTCTCCAGCAACTTGTGAAGCATGGTATTCTAACCCAGCAAGCCGCATCACAACTTGACCCCATGGTCTCCAATGAAACTGTACCAAAATGGCATGTTGAAGCCCACGAAACGGGTCTCGACCTCTCTGTTAGTCTTTTTAAACTATTTTTTGTCACTTATTCCACTTCTTATTGTTATTCGTAATTCTCAAGGCGTACATAGAATCTAAAATCATGCAGGATAATAACAGCGACACTGAATTACAAGGATGGATAGATCGTATATGGCGAGACGCGAGCAGTCACCAAACATTCGCCAGCCTCGTCCATAAAGTAAGTAATCCAGAAGTTCATCATGTTTTAATTATAAACGATTTAGTGATCACCGTCTCTTTTGGCCAACTTCTTCTTCCTTGTATATACTAGCGCTTCTCCACGTCCTCGATAACAGAGCCTTTGGATGTTGACTCCCTTGGTCAACTATGTAAAGTTTTACATGCGTGCGAGAGCGCGTTAGACATTGTGGCGCTACATGAGCCAATCGTCGACCTTCTATTCTACGCGCTAACTTGCTTAGAAGACTATGACTGCGAAACTGTTGGTGAGTCAACTTAATTTCCGTCCGTGAGACATGTCGATTTCCACCAATCATTGGGATGCCAAATTTTCAGGTGATCCACAGACTGCTGTCAGTCATCTTGGGAATGTCGTCCTATTCGTACAATATACTATAGCTCGATTCAAGGTCACCAACTCAATTCGACCCTCATAGATTTTTATCCTAAAAGACCATCGTATTTTTTTCTAGTTTGAAAACAAGGAGATTAGCAAGAACGGCCGGACGGTGTCTCCGGGATACCTATTGAATACAGATGTTATCCCTAAACACATGGACCGTACACAAGCAGACTTTGCGACTGCATGGACGAAAGCCGTTTTCGTTAACAGCGAAGGGATTGAGGATAACATTCTCAGGTAAGTATCTATTCAATAATTCAAAATATCGTCAAGAAATAGTTGATTCCTTTTTTGCTTTCCGTACTCAAAGGTCTACGAATCCGAAAGTCCTTGTCCGAATTGCACCCGCCTTAATCATTCAAGCGATTCAATATTCTATAGCACCGCAGAAGATTGACAAAGATGCCTTAATGAGCGGCGTTTCGTATTTTACCGGTCCGCTCCTCAATTGGACCCTAGTTGGCGTGATAAAAGCCCTTGTCAAGGACATTCAACAAAAGCAGTAAGTTTGAGGAATTTCCGAATTCGCATTTCTACAAAGAAGATTACTAAATTCCTTTTGTTCAAAGTTACACGGTTCCCGTTTATTACGAGATCATTCAATCATTGATACTTTCTCCCTCATGTCCCAAGTCCGTCCTAGCGCTCTGCAGTCCCCAGATCCTGGCTCTAATCTCTGAGAAGAAGCGCCAGCCGTCGAATGGCCCTCAAAGTTTCAACATTCCCGCCTTACGTCAGAAGCTTGCCGACGCAACTGGATTGAAGGGTGGTGGTGAGTCGCTTGGTCTGAACCAGTCTCTTCAGAGGCAGTAGCCCCCCTGGGCTGGCTCCTTCATGTCGTTTTTACTTCTCTGATTATAAATCGCATAGATTCACTTCCTATTTCTACGGGAGGGCAGATCGCATATCAGCAGGTGCAACAAGCTATCCAAAGGTCATTTGGCATGGCTAAATCGCACAAGCCACCATTTTTGGACGTCCGCCGTTGCTTAAACACCGTGTCGCCCGTCAAATTCGTGCAGCTACTGTGGGGAGAGCTGAGTGCTGCTGCCAGCTTGGGAGAAGTCGAAGCATGTCGAAGAATAGCAACATTTACGCTTGCGGTACCTCAAAGTTCGACGACGCCCCCACTCCTGCCTATTTTTATGCACCTGGTCCTTCCTGCTCTCATTGCCTCGGCGGACGCAAAACAAAATCCAGAACAAAGTATGGACATCGAGCTTCTGGTGTCGATTACTTCCTCAGTTTTGAACGGAGCCGTACATCTAGAATGGGCGATGAGGTCTGTGCCTGAGAGTCGTCTTATTCTAGGTCAGTCAAGCGCTGCTATTGCTCGTCGGCTGGCGCTCGATCTGCGTCATAACCGTACGAGTCATGTTAGCAACATAATATTCCAACGGCTCTCATCATCAGCATCTTTTGTTGCCAATTTCCCGGCATTCATAAACGATTTAGGCACATAATGTATATGAAAATAATGTACAGTAAATAATGTCCTCTGGTAAACTTCCGTCATGTGTGATATTTTAAGCCTCAACCGGCGGTGGTGCTTTGTTTTAAGGTTCAATTAGATGGACGCATATGACACTAAAGATTGTATCGAACTTACGACAACACGCATTTTCCGGATCGCAAGATTCGTCGGGCGGACATAAGATAAGACATGACGTATCGCTCGTAGTCTGTCGAGAAAGGTATAGAATTAGAATGCGTGGTTAGCGTCGATCTCAAGTAGAAACTTACCTTTAGGTGTTCATCGGGGATTGTGGTATTTGGATGATAATATTCTGGTTGTATCGTGCATGAATGGATGCCTAGGTGGTGCATTACTTTGCGAATTTTAACTGCAATGGGCATAAAGTCGTGGTTCCGCGATGCTAGAACGTGTACCGAGGCAACTATTTTACTTTCTGACAGTTGCCAGACGTGCAATTCATGAACAGAAAGCACGCCTTCAACACTGAGTATAGAGTCTCTGACTTCATCCAATGACACGGTGGAAGGGACGCCCTGGAGTAAGATGAAAGATGCGCTGCGAACTTTAAAAAACATGAGGCCAACCAGATCGGTTTCAAGAAATAAGCACGATCTTACCTAAGGGCAAAGCACTTGAAAAAATGATCATAGTAATTATCAAGCTTATCACTGGATCACAATAGTACTTGTATTTCCATGTAGTCAGCCAGATTATCAGACCTGTCGCGATAACGCCAACGTTTCCGAGGGCGTCTCCCAGAACGTGAAGCACCAAAGCACGCATGTTCATGGACCCGTGGGAATGCCCATGTCCGTGTCCGTGTCCATGGTCATGGTCACCTTCAGTACCATGTTCATGCAAGTGTTCGGGGGTATCGTTATCATGTTCCAGTGCTTCAGTGAGAAGGGGTGTAGCTTCATTTAAACGTTCTACAGCAGAATCTGGACCAGATGTAGTAGCAGGAGAGAACGGAGTGTTTGGTACATGATTCGGGGAGGTAGGAGAGTCATATGAAAGGCGTTGATGAGTGAAGCTTTGTCGCGTTGGAGAAGGAGATCTCGCAGATGCAATATCGTGTGCAGTTTGTACAAGAGATGCACGCGTCGCTGCAGGGTGACCATAAAGAGATGAAAACGAATCTGAAGCTGAATGCGCCATAGTGCGAGAATCGGACCGTCCGCGGTGGGAAATGGGTTGTTTTTGAGTTGGAGTTACGTTTCCGCTCGCTGGGATTTCAACGTCCAAAGAACTCGTGATGCTGCTAGAAGAGCTTGCTGAATGCTTTTTGGGCGTAGAATGATCATGACCGTGTTCTGTCGCGTAGAATGAATGTGGGTTAGGTGGATATACTCTTCGCTCTTTGGCGTGGAGAACGTACCGTGGAACAAGAACAGTCCAACAAGATTCGATGCCAGTCCACAAGATCCTACAATAACGACTAACAAAGGGCTTGATATGTCTAGAACAAAATAAAGATATCCTTAAGATGAAGTTATATCATGCGTCAGATATGCACATACCGGGTGTCGTGAAGAAGCGACCGATAGCCTCCAGAGATATGGAAAAACAAAGTGCCAAGAGGAAGACACCGTTGATAAGGGCAGCCAAAATTTCAGCTCTGTGCCAACCATATGAGTATCGCGAGTCAGAGAGCGTGCTTCCGTCAGTTAGCTGTCGGTGTGAGATGAAGTCATGTACCCATCGGTGAACGACCACATTACTTACTTTGATAGCATATAGAGCTACTACAAGACTCATGACATCACTAAGCACCGGCAAATATTGTGTGAGAGGCATTTGGGGTAAAATGAGCAAAAATGCACGGACTTGAGCATATGAAAACTATCAGCGACGAGGGCTAGCGATCCGACAGCATATCCTGCAAGAAAACATGAGTTATGTTGTATGAAGACGGAGACTGTCAAGTCGCTTAATTTGGGAAGATGCTGCTTACCAACAACAAGCTCAAGAAAAAAGAACAAGACGTCTATCACGAGCAGAATTGTTATGCGGGTCGACCGCGACAGACCCATAGTGGTGGAGGTGGAAACAAATAAAGTGGAGAAAAGACAGAAGAGGAGATGATGATATTTTACAGAATGCAATGATGTCGCGACCAAGAGTACATGCACATGATTAGTCAGCGGACAGCTTTGCTGGGCTCGGCCATTCTTTAAGCTTTAAGGGCCGTTCTTTGCCTTTTTTTCTTTTTCTAATGCTATTATTTATTGACAATATACAGATTTAAAAAAAATCTTCTCAAGGCGGTGATTTTGTTGTTAGCAAAAAAAAAGCAAGCGCCGAAAGACATTATATTTGTGTCTGTTATGCAATGGCGTGTCGTTTTTTGAGATTGACTGATCAGTACTTGTAGTACAAGTTTGACTTCCCCGCGACTTGTATAAGAAAAAAAAAATGGCGACATCTATGGCTGCTGCCCTTGCGGCATCCCTTCCTGCTGCCCCTGCAGCTTCTGCAGCACCCGTACCCACTTATGAAGCCATTCCAGCTTCCATGGCCAAAGTTATTGATATCGAGGCTGATATTCCATTAACTAGCGTGCAACTCGACGGTCTGGTCTGTCTTGAATTCAACTTTGGCCTTTCGATGTTGAGCTTATATGAATACTCACGCAGGTAGTCACCAAGATCATTAAGCACGCACGAGAAGCCCCTTCCACGACTGCACATGGCTTATTGTTAGGACTTGACCTTGATGGAGTTCTCGAAGTATCCAACTCTTTCCCCTTACCCCACCATGCGGGCGACGACGACGACAAATCTGCAAAGTCTAGTGGTATGGACGGATTTCATTCATTCATATAGGCCAAGTGCTAATGCAAATGCAGCACGCCACCAAGCATCTATGCTTCGCTCACTCAAGGAAGTCCAGGCAGATGACAGTGTTATTGGTTTCTACCAAGCTACGACCCTGGGTGCCTTTTTCAACCAAACTTTGGTCGATACTCAGGCCATCCATCAAGAAAAGCTCCGACACGGGGGTATCGTAATTGTGCATGGTTAGCACGTTGCAACTTGTCATAGGCAGAGAAACTGATTTTTTTTTTCATTCATGAAATGCAGATCTGTCACAAACGGCACGAGGAAATGCCTCGTTCCGAGCATACCGGTTGACGGCAGCATTTATGGATGCCTACAAAAAGTCAAATTTCAGCACATCAAGGTGAGGTTGATTTGATGAGAGGGCATATGCGGGCACAGGACTTATGGATAACGAACAGTTTGATCAACCATCGACTAACATTCTCTTCGATACTGGAAGAAGTTCCACTTAAAATCCGGACGAATCCGCTCCTGAGTGCATTCCTCGGTACATTAGGAGACTCGAAGAAAGGACCCCTTTCAAGCGCCGCTGAGGGGAGCAGTGCAAGCTCAGGAATTAGCCCATCATTCTCTGTGCTGGACCTTGGCACAGGAGGGGTGACACGCAATCTTGAGCAAATTATAGAAGCAGTGGACAACTACCGCACAGAAGAAGGTAATCTGTCATACATGAGCCGCCAGATTGCACGAGAAAAGGCCAAAGCGGAGAATTACATTGCGAAACGCAAAGAAGAGAATCAGACTCGGATTGCGCAGGGCCTTGCGCCGCTGCCCGAGGAGGATGTGTCTCGTTTGTTCAAGATTCCGGCTGAACCCAGCCGACTGGAAAGCTTGCTGGTACTTGGACAGATAGACGCGTATGGAAAGAGTCTTGCAGGAACGGCTAGCACGAGTCTTGTTAAGATGTACGCAGCCCAGGCCGGCGCTGATGTTTGAGTAGAAAATTAATATTTTTATCATTTACAATGGAACAAATAAGGGACCAAACACCGGAGATGGGTCTTTTACGAAAAATGCAAGGTTTTAATATCTTTGGTTCTTTCCTTCTTTCTTATAAGACCTCGCGCTTTGGCTTTCTTTCTTTTCGACTGACCCTCGTCCATCGCTTTTCTGCCATGTCTTTCGTAAAGTCTTTTGTCCTTTTCCTCTCCCTCGTCGCATCGACCAGCGCCCTCGCTACTCCCCATGTCGTTAGGCACGCTGCCCATCACCATGCCCTCGCTGCACGCGTCGCCGCCCCAGAGCCCGTAGAGGTCCCCATAGCTCCCCTCAGAAAGAGGCAGAACTCGAAGCGCTGCAGACAAAGGTCTTCGTCTGCAGCCATTCTTCCTGCATCCACCTCCATCTCCAAAGTTCATTCCTCCTCAGTCAGGAGTACTCCAACTTCTACTCATCCTCCTGCTGAGGTTACAACACATATTCAACCTAAACCAACTTCTACAAAGGCGGCTGCTCCTGCTGTTCCCTCTACCAAGGCAACCAACCCGGGCAATCTCCCAAGCTTCATGGTTGGCACTCAGACCGGTCAAGGAACATTCTACGCTAGTTCGTACTCCTTTTCTTTCTTTCTTTCAAAATTACTTATTTTTCATTCATTACCAGCTGGGCTAGGCGCATGCGGTATAACGAACAAGGATACCGACCATATCGCCGCTGTCTCTCACCTCCTCTTCGATAACTTCCCGTGAGTTTTTTCCCCCCCTTTTATGCGGTGTTTTCCGCCCGTCCATCAAACGCTAATCCTTTTGTTAGTGGTTACGCTGGAGTAAACCCTAACAACAATCCTCTCTGTGGTAGAACTGTCACGGCCACATGTGAGTTTCAATTCATCATGCGTTCGCACTCCAAGATATTTATAGAATTTTTGTCCACTTGCAGACAAAGGCAAGAGCACCGTCGTCGCCCTTACAGACCGTTGTACGGGTTGCGCTCTTACCGACCTCGATTTCTCCCCAACTGCCTTCTCCGAACTGGCAGACTTTGCTCTTGGTCGTCTCGATGGTGTCACCTGGGTCTGGAACGACTAAATATCCATTCGATCATCGATACCAGTCAATCAGTGTTTGACTTTTCCTACCTCCCTCTTTCTCTCATTCGATCACACCATCCATCTAGTGATGTAGAGGTGCTAGAGGCTCCTCTGTTACCAGCCTCTCTGCCAAGCAGGGTAAGGCTGTGTAGAAATTTATTTGCATCAGTCGCTGCTTTTTATTTTCTTTTTATACCTACTTAACGAGCTTGCTCATCATCAAATTGCATAAATACCTGCTGTAGTCATGTATGCTATCTTTTGTACGCCGCCCGTGGCCGCAAGCCGGCCATGTCGGTTGTTTAGAATATGTTGCCAAATAAATAACCAATCTCAAGCACACGGTGGACTTTGCGCGAAGAGACCGCACGAATACCTAACGCACCCCCTTCTTAGTGTGATGCGTCGGAGGTACTCATCTTTTATTCATAGATGGGGCACTAATTACATGAGCCCAGTAACTCTCTTCTCCTTCCCCAGAAACTGCTAATTCAATTGCCCTTATTAGACCGTCAAATCGTTGACCATCCTGCCTGCCTAGAGCCAATACTGTGCCTGCTACATCCAAAACCAAAAGACGTATGCGTGACGTAGGTGAAGCGGGTAGTTTTTTGTACGGGCCCGGAACAGCTCCGCGAGTGGGATGGTCTATGTAGAAATATGGGACGAGCCTTGATTGGAGCGAAGCGATCGTCTGCAAGTTCCACGTCAGTAAGGCGGCCTTTAGCCAATAGTAAAAGTAAAATGCCGGCGCGAAGAAACAGGACGTACGACGGATTGCTGTGCTGATTTCGGGCGGTGTTGGAGTATGCGTAGAAGCACCCGCAGGATGGTCTAGGGGTGAGATAGGTTACGAATAAGTAGGGTGTTCCCTGATATAGGTAGCCATTCCGTGTACGTTAAGAGACACTCACTTCCGTATTACTCAGGTTCGAATTACCAAGCTCCCAAAGAACTTGCGGCAGATGCAAGCACCAGGCGTTAAGCTTGTCCTTCACTGCAGAGTCTTTCCCCGAGTCAAAGATGGCTTGGTAATGTGGTTCCAGACCCAACTATTAGAAAAGGGAAAGGAAGACGTAATTAGGGGTGTACAGTGTTTTGGTGGGTGTTGAGAAAAAAATATCAACGTACGAGCATGAGCCGGGCAACGAAATCGATAGTTATGCGCTTGCATGTGGATTTGGATGACACCTTCAATGCATGATCCAAGACCGTATGGATCATCTCGTTCGATTCCTCTTTGCCCGAACCCGTGCCTTCATTATTGATCAGTGCCCATATCGTGGGCAGCAGTGCACGATAGGCAGTGGGGTTGATGGCAAAACCTATTTGTGTCGAGGAAGCGGCCTCGCCTCGAAGACGACGGATGATGTATTGCGTGACCCGCTCTGTCTGGATTGTCGGATTGCCTCTTGAAAGATGTGCAGTCGAGCGAGTCTTGGCCTGCAAGTTCTTCCGTTGCTTCTGACGAGACCGTGATGAAGAAGCTTCGCTTTGAGAAGCGTTCACGGCTAATGAAATTAACTCGCAGAAAATAAGATTAAACTCCTCGTATGACTGCTCTAGCTATCCGACACACAAAATGAAAGATAAGCTTGCATGAGCACTTGTTAGAGACACGCATGAAAAGAGATAAGAATACCTTGCCATCTCTAGTAGATGCAGGGAAGTAGGGAGCCATATAGTTTACGATAGCTTGCAGGTGCATGATGTGCTCCTGATCGACCTGCAAGATGGCAAAGATGGCAAATTCGCTCAATCAATTATAATCAATATTGAGCGTTATCAACGCACGTCTTCTGGAAACTGGAGGATAACATGGTATAAACTCTGTGCTATCCTCACAATCGTCACGATTAACTGTAGTTCCACATCCGTTGGAGTAGATCCGGGCGAGAATACTGAGGGTGCACAGTCGAGATAAGTCTCGATGATTGTTGAATGCAAAGTTCCGGCAAGATGCTGTTCATATGGACAATAAATATCGTAACAAAAAGAATAGTACGTTTTATTATTCTCACAGAAACAAAGCTAGTGCTTGCTGAGCGCGCACTTGATGTGTTCTCATTGACGGTCAAAATATCCACCGGTGGGTTTAAATCATGCAATGACCATACTTCAACTTCTTCAAGCAAAGGGAAGGCTTGCACGAATATGTCGCCTAAATTATCATCAGGTTCGACTTCTGGTTGCCAATGACGGAAAACACTCTTTTGAGAAAGGTGCGGTTCCAATAGGTTTTCAAAGGCTTGGTAAGCCTGCAATGATGGAAATGCATTTTTCATGAAGGTAGAGTCGAGGGGAGTGTTTGAATTGATTGGTGACTTGGATATTTTAGACGATTCTGGGGAATCCAACGGATGAAGAGCTTCTCTTAAGAAAGTAGAAAGAGATTTCAACACAACAAGTTTTGACTAAAACGAAGGGTTATGATCAAATATTGTTAGAAAAAAATACTGCAACATACGGCAGGTGTCAGGACAACGCTTGCTGTCGAAGTCGCCTTCAGCGGACCTGCAGTACTGTGTAAGTTCACGACTGGTTGAAGAGGTCGAACATACCTTCAGTTTCTCCGTATTTTGTACCTGCATTGAGAATGCCGAGATAACCACCCAGAACGCGACTACCGTGTCCATCTGTGGTCTCACACCAGCCGGATATCACACTTTCTGGGATGCAGTCTAAGAGGATGTCAAGGAATCGTATGGCGTCTATCCGGATTTCAGGGAAAATGTGAGTTTGTGCAGAAGTAGTGAACAAGAGAAGTGAAGGGGAATGCGGGAGAAGATCTTCCTAAACGTTTATGTTGGTTAAGAGAACAATTTAAAGGACCTTTGTGCTCACGGGAGGAATTTTGGGAAGCAGCCAAGACATGAAGGATAATAATTGCTTTCGCACACCAGCATCCTAAAGCTGTTTCAGCAATGATAGAAAGTCATACGTACTTCTACATACCTCGTCACCAATTAATCGTACCACTGCGTTTATGAGAGGTGTCAAGCATGTATCCAGCAATTCCCAGTTTGCATCGAGCAATTCTCTCAAACCGAGTATGGTGTCTATAAAGATAGTGAGGTTTGAGGACATGGAACCTACAGCGCAACGCAGCGCACCTTTCCGTGTTCCTGCATTGTAATGCTTCAAGTGAGAAATGAGATCCGTAAAGTTCAATTGCCGCCTCGTAATTGGCTCGGATGCATCTTTTTCGATTGCAATACTTTGAGAAGGTAACGCGATTGCTGGAGAGTATGATGAGTTCCTAGAGCTTTGCGGGCAAGCTCGTAGACTCACACCGGGCTTTAAATGAAGTGTCTATCACGTTTGAAGGAGTTGTCTTGCCCTTGCCAAGTTTCAATCTGGATTTCTGCAATGGCACTTAGAGATCCCGTCACAAATACGATACAAAAGGTGAAATAATCACCGAGAAGTCAGCCACTTTTTCCTTCTTCTTTTTCACAGCTTTCGGCATTGTTGTAATGAGTCGAGGATTTAAGAGGGATGGCAGAATAGGATTTGTGTTCGACTCTGTCTTTTCATGGGCAGGCCGAAATTGAAAATAGTGATGGCGGCGGTACCGGACCGGTAAGTGGTCTGCGTACAAATGACGGGCGCCTGCTTTTTACATTAGACTGCCATCCACTCTGTGCTCACCCAATATCAAATGTACAGCTTTTCACAACATCGAAGCTAAGCTTCAATATACTTGTGGATAAATCCAACCTTAGCTGACCTCGAGTCTATCGCCTAATATGACACACTTTCCCCTACTTTTATCGATGTCAGATGACTGCTTTTCGTATACCATGAAATTTCACCTCTTACCTTCATGCTCCTCAAAACTATTCATCCCAAAATCTTACCGATGTTAAACCGGAAAAACTTTCTTACTTGAGATGCTCTTATTCTTTTTCTATAAATCCGTGACTTTGATTGACTGTCGTTCTTGATATCAATCGAACGCGCGTTCTGCGCTGATTTTGTTTCTTTACGTTTTGTTCGCTGCTGTAGGCGCCTCAAGGCCTTCTCCTCCACCTCCCAGAGGCTTTGTTACTCAGAAAATTGCCCAATTTCTAGTGGATAGCAAACTGTTTGTGAGTCTTCTGTCGTATCCTTACATGATGTACCATAATCATTCACTCTGTGTAAATCTCACCAGGTGTCTGTGATGACGAGCTCAAATCTAAATTCCCATCATTTTTAGTGGATCCCGCTTCTGTGAAGAAATGATGACGTCCATTCAACGTTTAGGCAGATGCAGGCGTCAAGGCTCTGCGTACATGGGTATCATATACCATTAAAGTTCACAGGGCTGATCTTTATGTGTACAACAGGGATTCAATGCCATAGATGCCACTGAGCAACTTGCCTCCTTGAAATCGGACCTAACTCATTATCAGGTAATTTGCGCATAGCATATATTCCAACTAATTTTAAGCTAAATGCATGTGCTACAGGTCTGGAATGATACCGAATGGTCTCTGAACGACGGACCACAAGGCCTGCAACGGTTAGATTATATGGTTAACACCGCTGGACAATACGGCATCAAGATCATTCTAGCTTCCACCAATAGTTGGTATGTCAAAGTCTAGTCTCTATAAACTATCCTCTAATGACGAAATTCCATCTCAGGGTAGGATATGGCGTAAGTCTCCCCGACGAGAAAATATGTTACAGATCCTAGAGCAATCTCCTCCTACCGTTCGTAGAAATCTTCCAAATTAATTTTTTACCATTATCCTCTCTTAATCTAGATATCGCAACTCACCCAATATCTTTTCCTGGGAGTCGATGAACGAAACGAGATATTTGGGAGATTTTCCACTGGTATAGGATACAGTCCGACTTTGTTCGCTCTTTGTGGGTTTCGGGTCTTTTTTTTTTTTTTTGCAAGGAAAACTTTTC
>Ga0247779_1000177_pt1 | contig 48332 bp, 59 predicted proteins | sample UWRJL221509R5_FD_179925 | JGI IMG/M metagenome (GOLD analysis project Ga0247779, IMG submission 179925) | Plant litter microbial communities from Arlington Agricultural Research Station in Wisconsin, United States - UWRJ-L221-509R-5 | ecosystem: Environmental > Terrestrial > Plant litter >...
GAACCAGTAGAAGACGTACCACCAGCAGATAATGTAGGTTGGCATGCTTTGCTTCTCGCGTAGCCGGTTCTCACCGCACCCCTTAGGATTTCATCTTGTCAATATTGCGCACAAACCCTTCGCTAAGGGATGCTCGGTCCTACCTTACTTCGTTCGGTCTCCGGCCGCAATCTCCTCCTGTACCTCCTAAGGAGACAAAATTACCTGATCTAGCACCCTCTCTCGACGATACAGTTGCACTAAACAAGCCTATTGCACCTGTAGAAGAACTGAAGCCTAGCCCAGTCATTGCTTCTATCCTTAATCCTGTATATCGACGTACGGCTCTTGTAAAAATTCAAGGCCCCTTCACTGAAAATCAGCTCGACAGCATATGTCGAGGTCTGGTTTATCTCGAAAAACTTGGCCTCGTCAGTGTTATCGTTGTTGAAAATGAGGAACGATCACCTGGACAGGAAGACGAAAGGTCCGCGATCATAGACGAAACCATGCGTGTGGTCACAAACCTCGAGAAGCAAGGCTCAAGGGCACGTCCTGTTGTCGGTGCAGTGGTTAGACTAGGACCAAAGCCAGGCGATGATTCGGAACCTGGCCTTGAACCTCCCGAGGCCCACACCATCCCTTCCGACCTCATACCCGTACGCTCTGCTCTCAATGCAGGAGAAATTCCAGTGATTGCCCCCTTCGCCTTGGATTCATTCTGTCGCTCAGTTCGTGTTGACGCAAATGATGTAATTGCAGGACTGGCTCGTGGAATGGTCGAAGTTGCTTCTCTTGAATCACCGACAAAACAAGAGATCGAAGATGGCCATCTAAAATTTTCGAATGAAGTAGACCTCACCCCTCTTCGTCTCATGATCATTGACAGGAACGGCGGCGTTCCATCTTATGCACGCTCTGGATATCCACATCTTCTCATTAACCTTACATCAGAATACGAACACATACATGAAACCTTCAACGACCACTGGGCTCAGCTAAATCCTTCCGCTCTTTCCAACTTAGCGCTGGCGCGTTTATGTCTCCACTACATGCCCTCAACATCCTCTGCCATTATGGTCTCTCACAAATCTCCCAGTTCTTTGATCGGCAACCTCATCACCAATAAACCCGCTGTCAGTTCGAGTCTTCCTCATGCACTTCTGCAAGGGAACCGAAGGTTAACTCCACACACGCCTACTCTCTTGAGGCGTGGTCTGCCTATTCAAGTACTCCGCTCAGTCCAGGATATCGATAAGGCAAAAATGACCGCCTTGCTCGAACAATCTTTCAAACGCACGCTAGATCAAGAAGCCTTCTACTCGCGTCTCTCAAATGTACTTGACTACGTCATCGTTGCGGGTGATTATGTCGGGGCTGCTATCGTGACCGACGAGCCATCCATGTTCGGTGGCGAACCAATTTCATACCTTGATAAATTTGCAGTACTTCCAAGTCATCAAGGAGATGGTACTGTTGACTTCCTGTGGGTTGCACTGCACGACGAATCATATGGCCTCGGCCATCCTTTCTCTGCCAACCCCAACGGCGGTAAAGGCGGAAAGGGAGAAGGTCGCGATCTTGTGTGGCGTAGTCGAGCTGATAACCCTGTGAACAAGTGGTACTTTGAACGAAGCACTGGTCATATGCGAATGGGTTCCTGGGTATTATTTTGGTGTGACGCCGAAAAGCGTTTAAAAATCGAAGAAGGGCGGCGAGGAAGCGCAGGTCTGTCATATGTTGCAGATTGGGAAGAGGGCAGGCTTTCAGACTGGGGCAAGGTCGTCCTAAAAATTCCGTCCAGTTGGAAATAATATGCATATTTCGCTTTCTTGAGACAATTTAATTTTTCACATCTTTCAGCACAATCTAGAGTATCTATAGCTATCGCATTGTTGTATCAATTACCATTAGCAAAAAAGAATGAAATCGGGCAACAAACACTTAAAGTCAGGGACCCGAGAAGAGACCATCCATACACAAGATACAAAGCAAAAAAGAAAACTATAGCATATCCCATTTTCTACAGTGAATGATTATCGAAGTACGCATGTTTTTAGCGTTCCTTCAAAACAAGCCGTCTAATACTTTTCGTGACGCTTCTACACCGAGCTGGAAAAAAAAAGTTAGATTACATGACTTGCACTTTGATAAGTAGAACACACGAAAGTAGCGGCATTGGCGGGGAATGCCTGCAGAAACGAGATGTTAATTAAAGTACTAACAGTAGTCTAAGCGACTTACTCGTGCCATTGCAGGTCCGAACCCTTTCCAAAGGGCACGAACACCATCTCGTGCGATGGTCTGGCGCACGCAATCCAGCATACCTGTGTATGTCCCGCTTGGTGCAGACTGGATCCTCGATTTAATGACCTGTTACAGATTGAATGAGTCCATATTACTTCTTGACGGGACGGAAAAAATATATGCCCACGTCAGGAGGGATGGCCAATGCCCACATGGCCACACCAGCAGTTCCTCCAGCCACAATAATTGCACCCAAGTTCAGCTCCGAAGGCGAGGATCCAGCCGGTGTCAATGCTTTCTTGGTGACTTCGTATGCTGCAAAATATCTATCAAGATCGACGATCAGGGTTCATGAGATACCGAATTCTTCCATGTTAGCAACATACGCTGCACTTCCGGGTCCATCACGAGCCAATGTAGCACCTGTACCGCGGAAGATGCTCCGAAGTCCTCCTTCTTTGTACAAATGTTTCATAACATCTGCGACACCTGTGTATCTGGTCTGCGAGCCTGCCTGCCCTTGAACCTAATTGCAAGGAGGATCGGTCTTTCTATAGTGAATTCATGAAAAGGAGAAATCACCTGCAACAAAACTTTAGCACGCTCGACAGGTGCTGTAATTAACGTGGTGGGAACAGCTGACAGAAAACCGGCTGCCGCAAGTTCTCCCGTCGACAGCGATTCTGACTTTCGTGATGGTGTAAGAGCGAATATGAGTTGTTTTGATGCATCATATGCCTGTAACACAGCGTCCAATGAGAATAGCTGAATTCAACAAAAAAAAACCCCTCGCATACCCAGAATGACACCGCAAAGATAGGAGTGACACCCAATAAAGGTGGTACCATACCCCGGTATAAACTTTCATGATGAAGAAGTTAAGCAATATTATCCCATGGTTCTTCCTTTCGATATAATTGACATACCCAGTTACGCCATCCTTGGCCAGCGTCTTCTTGACGACATCTACAGCGCCCGTATACGCTCCTGGTGTTGCCGTTTGAAGCCTGGTTTTTGTAAGATCGAAGGGATGTCCTTCAAAAATAGCAACGTGAACATAGGCTCCATTCGATGGCAACTATACCACTGAGGACGTACCAACCAAAACCGCGCAAACGCCTCCGAAGCCCCCTGCAATAAAAGACTTCACAGATTCTGCTGCCGAAACGCGACTTTCCTCTGCAGCAGGTGCTTTACTGCTCTGTTGAAGTATCAGCCTCACGTGTTCAAAGACAGATACATAGGAATGAACTACACCATTTTGTACGAGGGATGATTAGATGGAGAGAGAGGCAGAAGGAGGGGAGATAGGAAAGGGCGAAGGACCGAGTCGGGAGCCTAATGCATCTCTCTTTGACGTTGGTCGGTTTTGGTGATAGATTGGGCCGAGTACGAATGACTTTCCATTTTCACATGCAATGACCCGATCAATCTCCATGCGCGTATTTCCACAGCACAAATCAAAGGCTAATACCATGCCAATTGCCAAAGAAAAATATATTACAAGTTACAGTTATGTATGAGTCCTAATCTATGTACATGTATATCATTCCCTCCGAAATCAAGTATCAAAGCCTATGATTCATCGTCACGGCCAAATCCACCGACGGGTTCATATGTCGCTTCTGTCGTGTCGCGTCTCCAGACCCATCGCACACCGTAGAAAAATGCACATATGGCGAGTATTCCAATTGCTCCAACAGCCGACGGGGGACCATATTCGTACCACAACGAAGGTTCGTATGGTATTAGTAGTCGATCAATCTGCACAACACCTCCCGTGCCAGAATTAGTGGTTGAACGACCCCAAGACAAAATTCGAGCGGAATCATCTTCACCGTTGGTGCCTCGAGCACCCTTGATCCCCACAACATATCCATTGGTATCAGTTCTTCGTTGGAAGACTATGTCGCCATAGGCAGAGGACGTGGAACGAAGAGTAGAGTACGTTGCATCATCCATGACCAACGGTCGATCGTTATTAAGAGGGGAGTTTTCGTGGTCCAGTAGATCATTTGCAAGAGGAGACATTGGAATGAGATGTTGGGTAACTATAGTGCGAAGACCTTCGATATCGGAATACAATTGAGTCAAGTTATATTTCTTGAAAGCATCATCCGTGGGGCAAAGCAATGCCCATCCTGCACGTCCATATTGATCATCAGCCCATGGCGATCCTTCCGGTGGTGCTGTTCCGTTCAAAATCCAATCAAACCCGGCTTTATTAACCAGTGTAGCCATAGTGTTTCCCTTGGCAGCCTTTACAAGCTTTTCAATAGTCAATTCTACTGACCGAGGAATAAGGAGGTCCGACAGTTCGTGAATAACACCCGTCTGTGTTAGAACATCACGGGGAATTAGTTGAGCTTTCATGCCTGCCCAACCTCCGCTTGAGCTCACAAAGACGGTACTATTGGATAAACGATCAATCTTGATATCGGTTCCTTCGAGACTAGAGAAACTATGCTGAGATCCTGTAATAAGTTGATGGGAATATTGAACAGAATCTAGAGCGTGGTGCATGATGACTTTCTCAAGGTCGTCCTTTGAGGATGGCGAGAGGAGGTGACCGCTGACCAATAGCCCAAGACGTGTGAAAGCATCGTTATGAGGAATTAAGAGAGATGTTGTCGGTGTCGTCCGTAATTTCTCCGCTTTCGAGGTAGAAAATATCGCAGCCAAGAATTGAGAAAGATCCAAGGATGGCAAGACAGCTTGGAGAACATCCGGAGGAGGAACAAGAGGATGTGACACAAAATAAACCAATGTACTATTGCTTATCTCAACTAATGCATCAAAGTTAATGTCGGAGCCACCGTGGTATTAGAAAAGACCCACCAGGTTCACCAATTGTTCCGGCATCCCCAAATCTAATGCTAGAGAATTTTTTCTTGTCTTCCGAGTGAAGCTCTACAGAGAGGACTTGACGACCACCGTTTAAGCCCACTTCCTCCAACGCAGTTTCAAGCAAGCTACCATTCTTGAGTTTGCTCGGCGACCACTTCCCAGGAATGAAATGATACTGCAATAACTTTTTCAATTCTTCAGATCCTGGTTTGGGAAAATCGGGGCCTTCAAATATAGACATGATGTCATCACGGGGCGCAAGAATTGTGTACTTTGTATCCGTGTCATTTATAAGGCCCACCAGATCCACCGAATGTAGAAGCGAAACAAATTTTGTGCAGTTGAGGGCCAACAAATACTTTTCCGGCGTCAACTTCAGGGCATCCGGTGGAGAAAGCAGAGATGAAACCAGGTGTAAAACGCCATTCGAGGCATAAATATCAGGTTGGACGAGTTTCGCGTCTTTGATTCGAGTACCTTCAGGAGTATCCACGATGTCAAGCTCGTTTCCTTCAATCGTCTTTACTGTCCGAAGAATAAGACATCGTGTAAATTATTTTAGATTTCCCAGTAAACTTACATGTTATGCCAGGGCTGAACGAATCCGACCAAGTGACATGACCGTCTGCGACTGCGTGCATGTTCACTATCCGTTGAATATCCTCAGATGCAAATTCACTCTCTAAGTAGAGTCGATTGAGGGGGTCTAACGCTGCCCATGCATCATCGACGGGAAGGAAAAGAGTCAATTCACTAGAAGAATTTAGACGTTCGAGTATGTTGGAGGTTATGATTTTCTGGAAGTAAGATATTGATGGGCTTTGAAGTACAATGGTAGCTTTTGGTGTTTGAGCTTACGAAAGTCTCCATATCGAAGGAATAAACGCACCTAAATCTGGTGGAGGTTCCAACACTTGGTCGATTCCCAGCAAAATACCGTTCCCCGCATCTTGTAACCCTTTGATAATTCTGGCGCCATTCTTTCCATATGCATCAGTGCCCACATTAGCTCCATCATTCTGTGCTGCCAGACGAAGTCTTTGAGCCTCTCCGCCGAGAGTTCCGCCGGGGATTGGCATCCAAGGAGGGTAAGGAGGGGGCTTTCGCGACGGTGGATCGATCAATTTGCGTGGATATAATAGCGTCTTGTAGAATTGGACTTCATTCTCTGCTGGAAGTGCTGAGAAGGTTTCATTTAGCATATGATATAACAATTGCTGCCTGAGTTGTTCGTTGACGTTGTCTGGCGCAAGATCAGGATTGCCTTCAAGTGCAACACGCCAAAGAGAGGAAGTCTGAGAGTACTTCTGGATAGCATCATTAGTAGGGGCAAAGAATGTGCTGCCGTTGAGCTTGTTAAGAGTCGGAATGAGACGAGTATGCTGAAGTAACTTTAGTAGAGAGGTGTAATCAGGATCTGCGCTGAGGGCATCTACTAGGGTCATGGAAGTCGTAGTGGGTGTGTTCCATGGAGACTGAGAAGTTGTAGAGAAGACAGGGAGAGCGACGGCCAACAATGCCACGGGCAGACATGCGACAAACATGGTTGGCTGTTAGTGAAGTGCTGCACCGCTGCGTCGCCGTTAGAAGCGAGTCAAATAATGACATGATACCACGTGACCTTTGGCTCCTGTTTCTTCCCGGCAGTCTTTCGGCGTTCGCTGTACAGTGGAAACCATAGATCATAACCAGGACGAATACTCACTAGTGACTGTGATCTCCCCATGATATGCTACAACTTCAGCAGACACTTACTGGATATCCTGCGGCGGGTGTTCAGTACTTAGTTCTTGGACAAGATTCGTTTCTCGTATGGCTCCGTTTACTAAAGCGTTCTCTGTGCTCATTTCGACTCATTCAGCTTTATCCTTCGGCAGACGCAGTTATCATTTTAAATGCGCATACACTGGTGCTTGTACGCGTCCTTGCCTTCTGGGAGGCATTCCCAGGGCTTCTGCATAGCAAAGAAGAGATATCTTGCATATCCGTCGATTCGGGCATGAAACTTGTACGTTTCTTTGTCAATCCTCTCAACCGCGGTTTAAATGGGCAATAGATCGTTGCAGCAATCAAGTCAAGGCTTGCTGCGTGGTCTTTATCGGACACAGAAACAGGCGCTTGGCGCGTACATTCTACTCTTGTGCTTCCTGACAGTCAGCAAGTCGTAAGTCTTGATAACAAAGCTGGTATGTGGTGGCTCCTTCTTCCTCGCCACTTCACTGACGCAATTTAGGCTTACTTGCTGTTGGATGTAGCAGAGAGTTATCGGTTTACACACTCGTTCTTGAAAATGAGCTTCCCACTTGGTCCAAGAAGTGGACAGCTCGGTAAGTTTGATTTAATAAGCCATTCGCCTATTTGACCTGTGTTCGCAGCACACCAACTCCTTTTTTGTTAAATTTTGCGCCTTCTCTAATGTGTATTGCTGCTTCTTATAAGGTATGCTCTTACTTGAAGTCCGATCTGATTTAATTGAATTTGTTCCAGAAAGACACCTCTATTCGATTGTACTCTACTACTTCTGGCCGTCAAACACAGATTATCCCTCACCCTCGACCCGTGGTGAAAATGTCCTGGAGACGCTACCAATCATCAAGTCGGTACGCCTCAGATATACTCATAATTCTATATACTGATAGACAAACCAGAGATGATCTCATTCTCTACTCCGTCACGTCGGATGCTACGTTGCGTATTTTTTTCCCTGTATTGGATGCTCCAGACTATTTGCAACTTCACGCGTCACTTGACATCTATGCCTCTTTGCCTTACTCGGTCGTGACCCAATTAAGTTCATCCGAATCTTCTGTGTTTTGGCTGGACAGAAGGACAGCGGAAAAGGTCATCGACAATATACTGAATAGCCCACATCAAGTCGACGATGCGCGAAACAGGCGGATAAAGGAAATAAAAGACGATGGCTGGGACTTATTCCTGAGAATTCTGTCAGATGGATCCATAGTCATAACTGCCGTCGCCGTAAGTCTTTTTCAGCTGTATAATCCGACAGGTTTATATCTTTATTTTACCAGAATATAGATCGGCGCCCGCCTACCCTTCTACAGCATTTTACGCTACAACAATCCCAGCCTTCTATTTTTACGAAGCCACCGTCTTATCTCTATATTCTTCCAAATCCCGACCCAACTCAATTAACTCTCATCACATCTGCGCCTCTCATGTCCATGATTCTATCCCCGTTGGCCTTTTTTGACGCCCGGTCACATGGATTGAAGATAAATTCTAAATGCATGAATCGAATAGCAGGGGAAGAGTCGGAAATTATCAGGTTTATTCGTACACCTGAGGGTAAAGGTGTAGGCGCACTTCGGGCTCGTAGAGGAGGGGAAATATGGGAAGTGCATGAGTGTGGTACAAAGTTGACACGTTCTGGAGCTTGGGACTCGGCTGACTTCGTTGTTGTCCTTGCGCATGGTACGTTGTACCACCCTTAGCGGATTAATTTGTTAACTTCTGTCGAAGGTCAACAATTTGCAACATACAATAAAGTCAGCGGAATCTTGAAGTTACATTCACTTCCTCCACAGACTGTTAGCTTCCTAGGTCTAGAATCCCTATTTACAATGCCATCTCCGACTGGCTACGAGTACATCATCGGGGTGACTGCTGATTATATGGTCGTGCAGTTTCGAGCCTCAGATAAACCGGAATTGATTATCCTGAGACAGGATAAATTGCTGTTACCGTATAGTCCTAGATTCATTCTTCCCGTGGATCCTATGGCATGGGGCCACATGCACGACTGGACTGGCCACGATGTTTTACTGAGCATTTCCGAACAAGGTGAAATAGCCTTCTGGCTTCCTGATCCTGCTGCAGAGAATGGCTGGAAATGTACTCGCAAAGTACGGACAGCACGTAGTGGATTCCGAAAGGTCCGATGCAGTTCTGCAAAGAAAACGGCCCTCAGTGAGTTTATATCATACGCAATTTTAAACGTGTTTTGTTTCATGCATTTTCATTTAGTTGTTGGGAGCTCCCAAGGTGACGAGCTGACAATATGGGACTCAACTGAATCGGAATTTTCGTCCGGTTTGGAATATCGAGGAGAGTATAGGTATGAAAAAAGAATAACAATTGTTTCGTCTCAATGATATGCCAATACTTCTAGGGAACTCATCTTGGACCTGGACTGGAGCTCTACTCCAGATATGCAGTCCATATTAGCCGTGGGATATAAACATCGGGTCGATATACTCTGCCAACAAAGAATGACTTACTTTGCCGATAACCCAGGATGGGCACTGTGTAGGACAATAGACATATCGAAGTCTGCAGTTTTATTTGTACCTATTATGACCAGGCTGACTAGTATTTGCAGCTTGACGCCTTTTATAATTACTGATTCGATATGGTTGGCCAATGGTTCTTTTTTGATTGCCGCTGGCCAGCAAATGTTTCTGTTCAGCGAGCCACCATCAAAGCAAGAAGATTCGTTATCTAATGAGACATTAGTTGAATACGTTGCTCGTCACAATGGACCATTAGACGATTATCACCCACAAATGTTACTTCAGTGCATGATCTGGGGTGAGCTTCCAGAATTTCATCCTTCAGATTAGCCGTCTGTTTGACACTTTATTTTTCTGCAGACAAGATAGAGCTCGTAAAGGAGATAATTGTTAATCTTGCACGATATGTCTTGGAAGATGAAAAATCGGATACACCATCCAACTCAAAGTCATTGCCACACCTTCCTGTTGTGCGGTTTTTACAGAAAGATCAGCCATCACAATCGGTACCATTAGTTTCATCCCTTTAAGGAACTAAGATACACTTTAACTGACAGAGTTTTCAGGCTCTCAGTAAGAAGCAACAGTATAGTTCCCTTTTTGATACACCTCCTGGGCCAGAAGAGTAAATTTATACGAATAAATGATTATTAACATACTAATCTTTTTTAACAGTGCCGAAATTAATTTTAGCCGACCAGTAATTGATCGCGTTTTAGATGCGCTTGAATCACATCCACTTCCTAATCTTTCTTCTAACGAACAAGCCCATTTAATTGTTTTGATACAAACGACCCTAGAGGTAGGCTTCAATACGTTCTTCGTTGCAAATTTATAATTTTTGTTTCCGTAGATTGAGGAACAACGCCGTGCTCTTGACTCCAATGGTTTACGATATCTTATTTCAATGAGATCTTTTTATATCATCAATCGGCGGGCCTCAGTGGTGGGAAGTCTGGCTGACGGTGATAACAAAGGCCAAACTGGACGTCGAGAACGCCTTCGTTATCGTGATATGATTTGGGCATTCCATAGTGAAAGTCAGGATCTCCTTTTAAATGCATCAATAGCTGCATGCAACGGAAAAGCAGTCTGGGCGGATGCTAGGGCCTTAGGAATAGCGATTTGGCTGAATTCAGTGGAATCTTTGGTTAGTTTGGTCTCATCACATTTTTTGAGCGATGAGCGCTGACTCGCTATTTGGGCTTTAGAAAGCTCAGGTAGAAGCCATTGCTCGGAATGAATATATGGCCGGAGAAAACCGTGATCCCACTTGCTGTTCCTTGTTCTACTTCGCTCTCGGAAAACCAAAACTCGTTCATGGTCTATGGAGGCAAGCTGCTTGGCATAAGGAACAGGCAGTTATGCTGAAATTCTTGAGCAACAATTTTACTGAACCCAGGTGGCGGACAGCTGCTCTAAAAAACGCATTTGCATTACTTAGTAAACGTAGATTTGGTAAGTCTCTCACATAACATGTTTCCCATATCCTAATTGCCACCTTAGAATATGCAGCTGCCTTTTTCTTGCTTGGAGGTGCATTGAAAGACGCTGTCAATGTTTGCATCAAGCAGCTTGGGGACTTCCAGCTTGCAATCGTCCTTGCACGAATAGTCGAGCAGAGTAACGAGGGTCCTGTGCTCAAGGATATCCTTGTCAATACTGTTTTACCGACAGCCTTCCAGCTGGGAAACCGATGGCTAGGTAGCTGGGCGTTCTGGTTGCTTCACAGGAGAGATCTGGCAGTTCGCATACTTTTGGTATTCAAAAACTCGAATCCTGCGAAAGTCATTTTTTAAAATCTTTTCATCAGACGCCTCTTCAAGACATTGCTTCAGCATTCAACGTACAAGTTGCCCTGATTGGGGAACCTCACTATGATGATCCGGGTCTTGCCTTGCTCTTCCTCCAGTTGCGATCAAAAACCTTGCAAGCAGCCAAAGGAACAAGTGAAATATCAGGGCGAGCGGAATTCAATTTTGTATTGCAGATGGCTCGCGTGTTTTGTAGGATGGGTCAGTATTTTCTCAGTCAGTCATATTCCATCTAAAATATCCCTTTGGACAGGTTGTCATGTGCTGGCCCTTGATCTGGTGCAGTCATGGTCTTTTGCTCGACCATCTGCTTCGATTCGTGGAAATAGACAGGAAGTCGTAGCACCAATACCAAGAGGGGCATTATTTTCGCTTGGGCCAAGTCTGCGTCATAGATCGTCTATCATGATAGACATGGATGTTTCGTCTTCCCCATCCACCCGACGGGCGTCTCCTGATAAACAAGATGCTGGATACCAACCAACTCCTGCAATTCAGGAAGAAAACGACTTATTTGCACGCAAAGAGGGACTAGGGAATTTGATGAAGTCGGCGAAGCAAGACGTGAAAGTGCCCGAGTTTGATATGAATGCATTTTTTTGATAGCTCTGTATTGGTTTTGTATCTTATTCAGATAACGCTCATCATGTTGATTCCAATGTGCATGACTATTTTTTCTGTTTAAATCACATCATAACAATGAGGCGGCCAGTCGTTTACAAAAGACGGTAACTATACAATCGTTATTTCTCGTAGATCGTCGATAATGTTCGGTGTCGTTACTAGAAACCCTTGTGGAGTCTTCATCCTTGCACTTCAACTTCCCGCTTCTTCAACACAAGATCTGTACCAGTAACGCGTTTCCAAACGTCTTGGACATCTTCTACGACCGTCTCGAAATGCGAGGTGGCGTCGTACGAACGAGTGATGAAGATGTTGTCGGCTTCCCCCGAACTTGTTGGGGTGTACAATGGAGTTATATCCACGAATCTCGGGCAGGATAAGCATGGTAAACAGCTAAGATGTATTCAACTCACTTGTCGTATATTGGCCCCAGGAGATCCAAACCAGGCCTGATTTCCAATTCTGGTTTATCAGTCTCAACGATGGTGCTGACGATAGCGACATAGACGTCCTTTGCGCAGACATTATGCGTGGAAGACACCATGGCAATGTAGATGTCTAACAGTTTTTGTATTAGTAAATCGGAAGATAGTTACGATCTAACAAGCAAACCATACCATTTCTGCGGTTGACCTGGTTCTGGGGAATGATAATTTGGCAACTGTCGGAATCCTCTGTGCCGGGGATAGGGTGTTTAAGGAAGCAAATGGCCCTAACAACCTTTCCTTCCTCCACGACTCGTACTTTACCGCCATCTTTCGCGTCTGCACCGAAGTAGCTGGGATCACCAATGACCTGCTTTGCTTTCACGGTTTCACCACCGCTGGTTACTCCGATGAATTTACCATCGGTATCGGTGACGATAGCATCAATGGGTTTGTCCAACATATACGTTCCTCCATAGATTGCACTCAAACGCGCGAAAGATTGGGGGAGTTCCCCAAGCCCATATAATGGATAAATATACGGAGACTTGCCATAGCGTGCCATCGAAGACGTATAAAGGATAATACGATCGTAAGTGGGACGAGCAGGCTTGGTAATATAGCTTCGAAATAAACAATCAATGGCAAGCAGCAGCAAGTTCATTCAAAATAACTTACTCGTCGTCTAAGTATAGAGCCATAGCGTGACCAATGAAATCCTGCGTACCAGCTTCAAGTCCGAATTTCTCATACACGGTCTTCATGCTATCCCTGTCAAGGTCTAACCCTACACGCACTGCAGGTGAGAGGCGGGACAAAAGACTCGTGGACCTTTGACATACCTTGATGAGTAGCCGGGTCACCATCTTTCCAATTTTGTAGGAATTCAAAGAACTTCTTTGCGCGCCTTTTCTCAAAAAGCCCCATGAGAGGACTCCTAACAGCCTCCATCTCAGTGCTGGGCACTTTAGATATTTTGCCATCACGATAAACGAAACTGCCCGCAATTTGCTTGAATTCCAAGTAACGAGTGACATCTGTGTGAACCAGGATCTTCGTGAGCTCCCCTGAAGCGATAATGAACTTCGGGACGAGATCGACAGCGTAGTCGCGATCGCGACCGAGGTCTGTTGGTACTGCTTGGTCGGGACGGAATTTGCGATAAAGCTTTGGGAGGGATTAACGATTAGCTGTGTGATCTCCTTATCAGGGGTAAGACGATGCCTTACTTGCGTAAGGTTCAAACTGGCACTATCGCCTCCATAGTAGTCATTCCTATCCATGTGGAGAACCTTCTTCCCTTCTACAGAGAGTAAACCGGAAAGGATACATTCAGTGAGGCCAGTGCCCAGCACAATGACCTGCAATATGTGTCAGGTTCTATCCGTAGCTCAAAGAACGACAATCTACCGACATCATATTCTTCATCCATTACTCTTTAAGGGTATTGCTTTGTGATAATGAGATTGAAGATGGCAAAAACTTTGGAGGGTTGAGGTAGTTATAAGGTGTAAAGCAGCCAGCCTCCACTTTATCGATCCACAGTCCAGACAGCAACGGTCATGAGCACGTGGACGCGCCATATTGTCACCAACCATCGATTCATTCACATTGGAATTACACAGAATGTAGCCAGTTTTAGTAAATGGAAAACATAGTCCAAAAAACAAGGCATGTGCGCAGTAATTCGAAGAAGATTAAAGCCAACAAACGGTATCAACTACACGGCATATGATTATCGATTAGTACTATAAGGCGAGTAGAAACCAAAGCAAAAGAAGCACGTCCAACACAACACAAAGTCTTCGGAAGATCACAAAAAAAAAACTCCGGAGGAAACCAAGAATATAAAGACCGGTGTCATCTACACCTGGCCGCGTTCACCAAATTGTTCACCGTCCATCGAGTCATACTTGCGCTTCAATGGCTTCCGTGAAGGCTTGGCGCATTGAGAATCTATGGCAACGACTCCTCTTCTCAATTTCTTGACAAGTTTTCCTATAGCTAATGATAATTGGAAAGTCAGAAGAAAAAATTGGAGTAGAGGACATATGCCAGTTTATTACGGTTACTAACCGCGCTCATTTCTTCGGTAATACTCTGCCCAGGACTTGGCAGACCGCTGGGGGAACTGGGAAAGGATTGGTATATAAGTGCGGTCCTGTTATTTTACATAAGTAACTCGAACAGCACACCTTTACGCTGTACGGCTCCCAACGATCCTTCGAGCTTGTCTCGTCCCAATCAGGCATACCTGCAATATACTTGGCGGTGACGTAGAGATCTGCAGATGTGAAGGGGGAACCTTTGGCGCCCATTTCTTTTTCAGGGTAGTGGCGGATAGGTTTATCGTCGTCGCTATCATCGTCGTCAGAGTCCTCATTGTCATCAGAACCAGACTGGTCGCCTGGATCGTCAGTAGTCGAGGAATCTTTATATTGGGGCTTTCGCCTTATAGATGACCGTCTATCATCCTCAGAGGAGGAGCTATCGGATTGATAATCGTCACCTCTCGCAGCGGCTAAGATTTTATCTGGTACGTCGTGATTATTGGACCAATGTGAGGCCCAAGATTGAGCAGTGTGATGAGGAGCCTATGTGCTTTAGTAAATCAGAACAATTACATACATAACACGGCAATATACCTTTTCTGCTAGAAGATTGCATATGTCTAGTCTCGTAAGGGTCGGGTCTTGTTTAAGACGCCATCCAACAAATTTGATAAAAAATTCGCGGTCTTCAGCAGTATATTTGTGCCCCCTACCACGATGAGGAATTATGTTAGTGGGAGGGCTGGGTGATCGAGATGGGGGATCAGGAATCTTGATCTCGGCATTGGGTGCAGGAAGTCGACCACCGTAGACAGGTGAAGGAGCCGTAAGACTGTTTATTGTGTTCCTACGACTTCCACTTTGAGAAGAATCTATAGTTAAAGGAGGCGTTACAGTTTTCGCTTTTTTCAAAGGTCGAGTGGCATTAGGCGGGCGAGAAGACGATGACGCAACAGGAGATGGCTCTGCTTTGAAAGGTACTGGAGAAGGCCTGTATGAAGGAGATGGTTTATTCAAGGCTGACAATGAAGATTTAACACGATCCACGTCTGAGGGCGTAGAGTTGCTTCTTTTCGTTTCCTGTTCCTTCTTCAAGCACATAACTATCCAAGAGTCAAGTCGATCCTTGTTGTCCAAATAATAGTCTTTCCAAAGGCTGGCCGAATGTCCATTTTTCTGTATTTCATGTCATTAATAAGCAAGGAAATGCAGCATGATTATATTTTCTCACCCCATGCAGACTGTTAAGGGCATCTTTATAGCTTTCTTTCCGCCTTGCGTAAGTCAATAGTCTATTTAGTAGCATAGGCTCATCTTCCGCCTCCACTGGACTAGACATAGAGAATGCTTCCTGCATTATTTGTTGAGGAAAGAATGCGGGTAGATTGAATGCCGTCATTGGATTGATGCCACCAGGAAATTGTTGGTTATTTTGAAGTTGATTCGGCCATGATGTTTGATTGAAAGTCATGGATTGTTGCGGAGAAACATTATTCGGGAGGGCGAGGGGCAACTGTGGCTGTGATATGTGATTTGAGGGCTGTGGATTCATTTGTTGCGCGTTCATTTGCATTGCGTGCTCTTGCCATTGATTGTGCGGCAAGCGATGGGACATGTTCTGGTGCTGGTTTGGAGAAAGCTCGTTAAATAGATGTGAGTTTTGAGGAAGGAAGTCGGTGAAGTTATTTGAACTGGTTGACGCGACATTATTAGCGCGATAATCATTCATCGTAAGGCCGTTCTGGTTCATGAATAAAGCGGACAGCCGCCGGAACAAAGAGAGGTCAAGAAATACAAAGAAAAGATAAAAGAAGATGATGGAACAAGGGAAGTAAACAAGATTGAAATTTGCGTAAAGAGTCGACAGTACCGAACAAGTAGGATTTCAATTTCCCAAAGTCAACGGCGGGGGAGCGTGACCAGGCGCGCATGTGACAATAGTAAATACTATTACTAGCACGTGTACCGGTTCGCTTTAGCTCCTTTTAGCTACCGGGCTCCTAGGGGCCAAGTTCCGTTCCAGTAACTAACTTCTTATATAATGCCTAGTGGGAAATATGGTGTCTCCGTCTGTCTCCCACAAACGCGTCCAGCACAATGCCACCATTTAGTAGGATACCTCATCTACGAACCTTGAAAAAGAAATCCTTCCATACTTCTGCTAATCTAAAAGCCTTGAGTGCTCTCGCTTTGCCAAGAGCTGAACAGATTTCTGCAAAGTGGAAGGGCACGAATGCTACAGGAGGTGTGACTAAGAATTTCATAGGTGGAGAATTCGTGGAGAGTCAGACTAGTGAATGGATTGACGTCCACGACCCGGTAATTATCGACTATCCAGTGTTTCAAGCATATGGCTCATGATCAGAGGCCCCTTCATTTAGTCCTCACAAACTCTTCTAACTCGAGTTCCACAAACTACTGAAGCAGAATTCAATGCCGCCGTCGACGCAGCAGCGCAAGCGTACAAGACGTGGAGCAGAACCAGTGTCGTAACCCGCCAAAGATTCGTGCTAGAGTTCGTTTCATGAACCTTGGAACTTATTCTTCTAAATTATGACGGAATATTATGGCTGTCTAGACTCCAGCATCTGCTTCGAGAGAACTCCGATGCTATTGCGAGTAGCATTGTACTGGAACAGGGGAAAACATTGGCAGGTACGCTATACCCGCGCGTCCATGGATACGAATTCGAGACTTATGTCTACCGATGTAGACGCTCACGGTGATCTACTGCGCGGATTACAGGTTGTCGAAACAGCTGCAGGCATAACTTCTACTCTCCTTGGTGAAAAGATAGAGGGTGAACGAGATTATTTTCTACCAGTTTTTGAAGGTAGCTAATGCTTGACGTTGGTCATAGTCAGCAAAGACATGGATACCGAAGTCAGGAAAGTTCCCTTAGGTGTCTGTGCAAGCATTGCTCCTTTCAATTTCCCTGCGTGAGTTTGTAAACTATCTAACGTATCTCTTGCTCATGTCCAACATTCTAAATCTTAGAATGATTCCATTATGGACGATACCTATGGCTGCGGTTACAGGTAACACCCTCATCTTGAAGCCTTCAGAACGTGACCCTGGCGCTGCGATGATGATCGCAGAACTATGCCAACGTGCAGGTCAGGAAAAATCAAAAGCATGTGGTGCCCATTTTATTCACATTATCTCCATACGTACTAGGTCTGCCTCCTGGTGTCTTGAACGTCATCCACGGAGGTGTGCCTACGGTGAATGGTATATGCGACCATCCTGCTATCAAAGCCATCAGTTTCGTAGGCGGGGACCGCGCCGGAAAACATATATACGAAAGGTAAGTTAGGAATTATGTTTTGAATCTTTGAACTTGTCAAATAATCAAATTATATATATCAGAGGAACCAAAAATGGCAAACGTGTCCAGGTATCTATCCTTCTAATCCTTTTCATCTAAATGGCCAGCTTCCTCATCTATATTATTTTAGGCTAATCTTGGTGCTAAAAATCATGCAATCTTGATGCCAGATGGTAAGTATAATATCATTTGCACTGTGATTTCAAGTGCTCAATGATTTGCAGCCAACAAAAACCTTGCTATAAATTCTATAGTTGGAGCAGCCTTCGGCGGTAGGTTTGGGCAGGCTTATTGTTTGACGCTTGTCATGATTCCTCTTGCATTTAGCCGCTGGTCAGCGATGCATGGCCATTTCTGTTGGTAAGTAATTTGGACTTGAATACTCGTTGATATTCATCCTCTAAAATATAAAATTAGCTGTAATAGTAGGTGACGACTCAGCGTGGATGCCCGAACTCGTGGAACGTGCCAAAACGCTCAATGTTAATGGAGGGTTCGAAAAAGGCGCTGATCTGTGAGCTTCCTTCCCGCAATTGCATTTAGAGTGACTTGACATTCTTGAATAGCGGCCCTTTGATATCCCCAGGTGCTAAAGATAGGGTAGCCAGTCTCATTGCATCCGCCGAACAAGAAGGGGGTGAAATCATTCTGGATGGACGTAACTTCAAGGCACCTGACGCCTATCGATATGGTAACTTTGTTGGCCCGACTATTATTCGAGGGGATACGTCAATGAAATGTTATCAGTATGATGCATTCCATTGTACTCAAATCTTCGAGTTCACTCATTGATTTATTAGAACTGAAATCTTTGGTCCTGTTCTTGTTGTACTACAGGCAGATACTCTGGATGACGCTATTGAAATCATCAATGAAAACAGATACGGAAATGGTGCCGCTATCTTCACTCAATCGGGCGCTACCGCACGGAAGTTTGAAACCGAGGTCAATGTTGGTCAGATTGGTATCAATGTACCTATCCCGGTTCCTTTGCCAATGTTTTCCTGGAGCGGAAATAAGGTAAATAATAACCTACGTAGAAAAGATAGTTGCTGATGTTCTCTCCGACCCGACACAGGGAAGCGTACTCGGAGACATTGGATTCTACGGAAAGAGCGGTATCAATTTCTATACGCAAAACAAGGTAGGGGCTTGCATCTTTTAAATGTGTGAACCTGTCTACTGATAGAACAATCCATCAAGACTACGACGAGCCTCTGGAGGGCAGAAGATGCAGTTGGTAATCGGGCTTCTGTAAACATGCCTACGCACCATTAAGAGACTGCGCCATACCTGGCAAATTCTATATCACACATCTAAATTTAAGAACTAGTTGACTTCGTGACTTCGTCGAGGAATGCGTTTGACAGGCGGACACATTGATCATAGACTTTCTCGAACCCATTCTATTTGAAATGCCTCAATGAATCATATTATCATAGAATACAAGCAAAGACATACCATTCCTCCGTAATACGGATCTGGGATCGGTTTATTATCAAGGTAGGATCCCCATAAACGCACTTGAGCTGTTGCATTCGATGGTCTGATTCGCTCGAGATTTCTCAGATTACTCTCATCCGATGCAAGGATGTGTGTAAATCTAACAAAATCAGATGTGGAGACTTGTCTAGCGTGGCTGTTAATAGGAACGTCGTGCTAAGAAATAATTTGGGTACGAATCAAGCGGGAGAATCTTAAGCAGGAGTATACCTTCTTGCAAACAGCGACCGTCCTAATTCATGTTTTGAACTGGTCAAATAGATGCCAGAAGATGTTAATGGATTGACACGCACCTCTCGTCTGGTTCTTCGCCTACGTGATATCCAGCGGTGCCTGCGCTGTCCACCAGGATGTCGATTCCTCGCTTTAGAGCAATATCCTTGAGGACGGCTTCACCCATTGGCGAACGGCATATGTTCCCTGAAGCAATGGTCCTTTTGAGTTTAGTTTATCTGCCCCTTGAAAGTGAGGATAGAAGAAGGCTCATGCCTAAGCATACAACCAGCGCTTTAATTTCTGGTGCAGGTGGAGCCGACATATTGAGTAAGTATGGTGAAGAGAGTTAACAGTTTTGTACACGAGATGTGAGAAAATGATGTGGCGGTGAATCAATCAGGGGCTACAGATCGCCCGTTGCCTTCGTTCTTTACATATGTTCTAGTCCAACACCATGTCGTCTTCTCCCCCCATCGCCCTGTTTATGACGACCATAGCGTCACAGCCCGCACTAAGACAGCGCCAAGGTAGCCATATCCTTCCATAGGTTGTTGCTACAATGCCTGAAAGCTCTCCAGAATACATTTTACGCATCTTGCAGGTCAAGAAGATACCCTTTACGACTTATGACCTCGCTTCGGACGAAGACGCAAAGCGACTGTGGAGGAGAAAGGCTCCTCAAGGTACGTGGGCGTGCACCTAAATTATCAGGCTTGCTCATACAGTTATCCAGATAAACAACAACTTCCGGGCATTCTTGTCGGGATGAAATATCCTGGGGTATGTTGAAATTCACGCTCTTTCAATAGTGTTCAGTGGCTCACAATGGTCTATATATAAAAGAGCTTTGAGGAATTGTGAGTATAGCCGTACTGCCACCGTCTCAGTGCAATCGACTAAGAGGCCTCCAGTGAAGATGCAGTCGAACACGACGAGCTCGACATCTTTCTTAGGTTAAAAGAAAAATGGGATCCCGCCATTGATGAGGACAGACCAATGCCTACTGTGAAACCCGTTGGCGTTCCTGGAGCTGCGTCACCGTTGCAGATGACTCCCGATCACCTTAAGAGCAGGATGTATCCTCAGGGCACTGCTCCGTTATCGTCACCTCTCAGCAAAAAGACCCCTGTTAATAAACGGACTGGGGAATTAGATATGGGGGATGAACTCAGTGGTTTCGGTTTGCAAGGTGTCAAAGTCACTCAGGACGAACTTTTGGCCTTGATGGCTGAGCTCGGACTGGATAAATCTGAATCCGGCGAGTCCTCGACAGTTGGGACCGGAACCACGAAACCTTTAAAGAAATTGAAACCGGTCAAGGAACCTGAGGAGGACACAGTGAAGCAAGAAACCGAAATAGAAGATGGAATGTCGAAAGTCAACGAAAGTACCCAAGTTAGCCTACATGAAGCCACTACACAGGCGGAAGGACAAGAGCCTGAAGAGATCGAAGTAGCTTCAAAAATCGTAAAAGTGCAAACCAAATCTACTGCTGATGAACAGGGGACGGAGAATATTGCAGTAGACTCCAAGAATGAGGTAATGGCTTAGGTGGGGATCGAAGTGTGGAGTGATTGTACAAGTTGTAAGCGTAGTAAATATCAGATATGGAGAATAATGGGGTATTCACATCTGACACAGTTCTTAGAGTGCAATTTGTCATTATTGCTCATCATCAGAGGTTTTTACCGCCGATTTCGAAGAGCGTCTACGAAGGCCTCTTGTGGAGCTCTCGGGTAGAGAACTGGAGGTTTTTTCAAGTGGTTCTTGTTTTATCTTTGTGGAGACTGGTAAATGTTGGCCGGAAACATGAAAACGGACATCTTACAACACTTTCTGTTGGACTTCTATTCCTTGATTTCCTCCTTCTTCGGCTATCCGTAGATATACTTCTCCCAGGTATGGTGTTTTGTCCTTGGGGTTCGGCCTCTACGTGTCCATCGTTTTCGGGATACGGTGTTGGTAGCAATAGTGGCAAGACGAAAATACCCAGAATCACAGACAGGATCAGGAAAAAAAGTGACGAAGATAGTAAAGTGGAGAGCATGGGGAAACGAATTGCTAAACCGCTGAAACAGAGAACGAGACTGTCAAAAAGGAAATTTCTGGACATATTAATAATCGTACCGAATTCCATGAGGAATAGCCAGTCCTCTCAGTGTCGCTGAAATCACATTGACTTCACGGCCTTGACCTGAGCCCAAGGTGGTCCAACCGTCGTGTCTACCAATTTCGACTGTCGCGACCAGACTAGATTTGCCAGCACTAAATGAGTCTAGTAGATGAACATTGAGGGTCGTCGCCGCTTTTCGAGGGAGAATTAAACGGGATGGAGGTGGTAATACAATAGCCTTAGAATTTATTTAACTCAAATAATGTCACGCTAGGGTTATTGCATACCACTTACAGGTCTGCGGACGTGAACGAGCGTTTTATTCCCTTGAGCAGATAGCGTAAGGCTAGTCATGAAGTTTCCAAGGGCGAAATTCGAATCTGTACAAGGCAGAAGAAGATTGACAGATACGTCGTAACGTTGTTGAGGATTCAAAGGGGGGAGAGTAACGAAAGCATAGGGAGGAATACCGTCCCTGTCATGGCCAAATTATGATGAAATCATTAAACCACGCGAAGACTACAAGGAACCGCATACCCATATTGAAAATACAAAGGTACCTCCCAGCTGACAGATAAATTCGACCATACAACCCAGCCTGCAGATGCGGATAGAATGAGAATAAGAGGCAGAAATAGAGCGCAGACTATCAAAGGAACAAGTTGCGGAGCATATGGGCGTATTGCAGAGAAAAGAGTCAATAGAGCAGAAGCGGTGATTTTAAGAGGCGTAGTGAAGATGGTTCCAAGAAAGCCAGAACTGCCGCCATCGGTTGCCTTGGACATCGTGGTTGCAGCGTACAGGCTTGAATTTCGCGTTCGTCGCGTTCATTACACTGCGAGCAGGTACACGTGATATACACACAACTTGTTCCTGACCATGTCTGTGAGCTTTAAGAACCTCTTTGGTTTACGCCCCCTTTCCCCTCAACTTTCCGAGTACATTTCTACACTGGAACAATCTATTTCGACATCACAACCTGTTTCTGCTTCTCCAGAAATCAAGTCTTATTCTGATGCTGTTTATTTCAATTACTTTTCACTTGGACTCAGCATTCTGTTCTCCCCCGATGATGGCTATAAACCAAAAACAGGCCTCAAATTAAACGATCTCAAGACTGAAAATTTATCCCTCGACGGTATTTACATATACAATGTACCCCAAAAAAGTGCCGATCGTGCCAAGGGTACATCTACCCGTACCGCAGAACTTGCGTTTTCCACTTACCCCGCCATGCCGTTCAATCTGAGTATCGATGTTTTCAAGCAAGATAAGGACGGCAAAACTATCGAACGACCTTCTCAGCTCCAAGTTAACACAAATACATCGGGAAAAGATTTTGTTAGAGCGCTAGGGGAACCTGACAGGAAGGGCGGGGGCGCAGGGCCTTCTTCTGGTTCCATTGGCATTTGGTGTGAATGGTCGAAAGACGGTGTGATGGTTGAGTTTGGCGGCGATGAAGCAAAAGGGCCCCAGGCTTGGGAGCGTGGCAAAGATGCGGTTTGGAAAATCATCACCATATTCAATCCAACTACCTAATTCCCCCGCATGTATACCAAGGTTACAGTCAATATCCGATTGAAGTCTGCTGACCGCATTTCATCAATTTCTGAGTCGTCGAGAGGCATATGATAACTAGGCCCATTACCCACTGTTTCTCTCCAGAGTAAGCATCATACTGCATGTGATTCTGTAACGAGGTCCCTTTAAATGGATGGTTTCTTAATCAACTTCCCCACAATCCTCTTATCCCATCTGAACTTCTATACCATGGCTGTCCCAGCTGATTTTACTATTCTCGATATTTCGGGCAAGTTCGTTATGGTAGAGAATGGACTCTATACCTCTCTCTCTAACAAAAACTGATCTTAAATCCTTAAAGAATAAAGCGCTCACAGACCCGAGGACTGACAACATCCTTGCTATGCAGGGTGTTGGCTGGCTGAAAAGAAAGGCCATCAGCATAGGGACCATAACTCTTTATATCAAGCACTACAAAGATGCAGATGGGGTTGAGCACATTGACATTGACCAAACTATTACTGGCGGAATCCCTGGAACTCGCGAGGAAAGGACTCTCTGGTGGAAAGAGAGGGAAAACTACGACTCCCTGTTCGGACATGTTAAAGGAAAGAGCAGGAGAGTAAAGGCAGAAGAACTCGATATCCCTTTCCTTCAGAAGGAATGGACCGCCGATACTCTTGAACGCGGTCTTATTCAGTCTTATGTCGAAAGTGACACATCCAAGAGTAATACAACTTGGATTGCAAATCAGGTGAGCTCCACGATTACTATGTCTAATGTATCTTTTGACTAACGGTCATAGACTTGGGGCGTCGAGGAAATCAACGGCGAAAGGCGTTATGTAAGACACGTCAAATTCACAGGACCCAAAGGAGAGGACATCGAGGCCAAGTTGGTTTACGATTACCGTTAGTTCCGTTTATTTCTTCTCAGATGTTCTCTTGAACTCACTTTGCTCGATTGTAGTTGGGCCTCTTGATTCATAAGAAATAAATGTTATCGTTAAATAAATGTGTAATCTTATCTGATAAATGATTGTTCTATACTTGGGTTACCAAACGCGAATTGATCATCACCCCGAGTCTTGGTAGTTACTCACGTTAACTATAGTGCGACGTTCCCTCGCAGCATGTCCTACCCTAGTCTCACCTTTTTCTGACATTCTACATTCTGTCTCACAGTCCTGTGGACAATCTTTCAGTCCTTTCACATCAACTCACGGTAATGGATAGTGCCAGCAGCAACGAAACAGCAGCCTCGAGTTCATCTCGCATTTCAACCAGCAAAGTCACAACACCATCTGAGGAACTCTCGAAAGCAAACTTGGTGCCAGAACGCTCATACGAACTAAGCAGTCTTAGCGGAGAACCCATAATACCTCACAGACGTCGGCCGACATGGTTATCTAGAACCGCCCATATCTTCAGCAGTCGCAATCCTCGTGCAAGTGCTTTAATGACTAAAGTAATATTGTACGTGAGGGGACCCCGCCCGAAGGTCGATTTACCTCGTACGTAAAGACTATGTCGCATACAAGCTAGCTCATAATGGATTTTCCAGCCCCAAAGCCCTTGCTTGACGTAGACATTTGCGTTGGTCGACGACACATAACGGCTCCTATAGAATCGACCCTCATTAAAGCAACTCGCCCTCTAACCTCACCTTGGTTATTCGTGATTCTGGTTGCAATATACATCGTCGGCTTTGCATTTTTTTCACGATCACAATCTTTCCTTACGCCGGCCGACTCATTTATTGGCTGCACTTCGACTTATTGGCTGGCCAACAACGGGTGCGGGCAGGATGGGAGTGCATGTGGTCCATTTGATGATTCTTCGTTTGACTTTCGCTGCCCTGCACAATGTGAAAATGTGATACTTCAAAACCCGCGAACTGTTGGGGATGAACAAATCGCTTTCAAGCCTCTCATTGTCGGTGGGGGTGATATGAACCAAACGTACAGAGGCGATAGTTTCATCTGCTCAGCGGCGATTCAAGCGTAAGTTTAGCCTGCCCCTCATGTCAAGCCTTGTATTGCTTACTACCATATGAATTATGTTTCCAGTGGTGTCATCTCGTCAAACAAAGGCGGGTGCGGCAGATTAAATCTCATTGGGAACTTCACAGACTTTCTCCCACTTACTTCGCACGGCCTTACATCAATCGGTTTTCCAACAGTCTTTCCAGTTTCTTTTCGTTTCGCTGGATCTACATTTCTCTCACATTGCTCAGATCTTCGAAACGAAGCACTTGCGTTCAACATTCTCATTACATCCACTCTCTTCATCTTATTCAGGCCGAAGCCGATTGTGCTATACTGGTGCTTAGTATGCATAGGCTTCTGGCATGTTGCACTGTTTTCCCAACCTCAAGGTCCACCTCCAAAATTGGATGTTGCCTTCCAGTCATTCCTTCCGGTCCTATTCATAGCTTACGGATTTTGGAGACTTGCTTTTCGGTTTGTGTTACCAGCATTCCGCAGCGCTCCACTCGAATCTTGCATTCTATACCTCAGTGGGTTCTGGGTTGGAGTGCTCAATAATCTCACTTTCGACCAACTCCCCCTCAGCCGCCTGACGTCGTCCGACCTAGGAAAGAGGAGCGGTGCTATCACAACACTGGTTGTGATGCTTGTTATTATTGTTGTGCTGGCTATAAATCAGATACGCGTGATTCGTAAGACTGGGTGGTTACCACACTATCTCAAATGGTACATCGCTGGAGGCCTTGTTACTTTGGTTTTGGCTTTCCTTCCTGGATTATCTCTTCGGTTGCATCACTATATAATCCCTATGATTATTCTTCCAGGAACTGCTTTCCCGACGAGGCTTTCCGCGATCTATCAAGGGCTGTTGCTTGGGCTTTTCTTAAACGGCACGGCTGCATTTGGTCTCGATTCCATCCTCCAAACACCCGCTGATGTAAGAAAATTTTCCCGCCCGAGCTCCATTTCTTGATAACTTATGAACTCTATTTAGCTTCGTCAAGATGCTCCTATTGGCTCTGATCTTCCTACGTGGGCAACAAACTCGACTAATTACAACACGAGTACCCCGTTTGCAGATCAACTCATCCTGTGGGATCCATTAGTCGAAGGGTGGGATGGATTTGCTCTTTTAGTGGACGATGTGCAAAGATATGCAGGAACGGCACTCAATTTCTCCCTGGCATCCCTTAATTCTAGTCTCCCCCATTTCTTTAGACTTGCGGTGAGTAGTTTTGTGAGAACATCTTCCAAAAATGGCACTTATTTCTAATTATAGTATACCTCCTCGGACACTATGAGTACTGGGGATTTCACAATGCCTGCAACATTATGGCCGAATGGAACATGGGTGGATCCCCTTCCAGGACCATCATAGACCATCATAATTTATTTTGTATCTTAGTAATTGATTAAATAGGTTTCATCTAGATGGTTGAGGTGGTACATGAGGTCATACTCCAGAAAGCGTCATGAGTCAACTGTCAGACGCCGTTATATAGGCGCACCAACGCTACATTGTAATCTTACTTTACTCAATCATGAATTCAGTTGATCCTCTACCTTATGGTTGGATACAGCAGGTTGATCCCAAATCTGGGCACGTTTTCTTCGTTCGTAATGCCTCTGTACAACGTGTACTGGCAACCTACTGACAGCGTTTCATCCAGGTCGACACCAAATCAGATCCTCCTCGGTCTATCTGGACACATCCATACGAAGATGAGCAATTTCTAAGGGAGCACCCAGATATCCGTGAGCGGGTACGGGGCTCGAATAGATCGAATAGTTTCGCACCACCGCCTCAGAGTGTGCCTCGTCGGCATTCATACCATGGTCGACCGGCGACACCTGTAGAAATGCAACCACCCGCACACAAGAAGGGTTTTTTTAATAAAATGAAAGACAAAGCGAAACAATCGATGGAAGAATATAACGAAAAGAAGAAGCAGCAATTACTTTTGGTACAGTACCGCTATCTTGGTATATCGATTCAGATGTTAAACATTAGGAGTAGCAACAGCAAATGTATGGTCAATCTCGTTATGGTTCCTCAGCGACGCCTATTCCTGCATATGGGCGATCGCAATATGCTGCTCCGCAATACGCCTATCCACAATATGGACTTGGAGGCGGTGGAATGGGGAGACGTAGAGGAATGGGAGGTGGAATGGCACTCCCGTTGATGGGCGGCATGGCAGGCGGTCTTTTGCTGGGAGATTTGATGGACAATGACTATGGAAGCGGCTTCGATGGTGGTGGTGGATTCGATGGAGGAGGTGGATTCGACGGTGGAGGTGGAAACTTTTTCTAATTATAGTAATTTGTGACCGTGAGAAAGAGGAAATGATAATTCGGATACTGTACTTTGTTCATCTCTCTTGGTCACTTTCCCCGCATAAATCAGGGGAATGGCTCGTGTATTGCCTTCGTCCCTCAGTCCTCACATCTGCATTCTCGCGTCTCTGGATCTTGCTGAGCTTCTGGAACAGTCTTCTCTGCCCCCTCTTTCTCAAATCCTCCAGTCATTCTCACCCTTACCCCAAGGTCCCTAATTATCTTTCATTTCCTGATGCTACTGTTTCTGAATGTCCTGAGTATATAGTTACCACAAGAACAACGACTCTTACTTCTGTACCTCATACCGCTTTTAACCTCCGTTTCTCTGACCTTCAGGATGTCGAGGAAGCATGCCGAGAAGATGACGAACAACGTGCCATACGCACAATCGACTGGATGACTGGTCGTATCAGTTCGCGATGTGCAAAGTGGGTGAAAGAAGTGGATTTATTGGGTGATAAAGAGACTCTTAGAACACCCTGGTGGGACGAGCTTCGACGTTGCGCCGAAGGCGATTTTGTTCCATCAAAAACAGAGGGATGGAACCATCCCGTTGCTCGTATGTCTTCATTTTATTCCCTGCAGAAGAATTCCCGTCTCATATTCAGAGTCAACAAGTCATACTTGCTGTTTCAACAACAGCCCCCAACCCCCTTCAAGCTATCACCGCTTTGCATTCACGGAATAATCATCTTCCCTCATGGGTCGACACCAATGTCCTGCGATACACTCTGATAATACATCCCAGTAACTCCTCACTTTCCGACGAAGAGCATGTTCTCTCTCTCTGTTCCACCCCGTAATATTTCTGATAGAGCTTTGTAGAGCGGGTGCATTACACAACGCCGTCAAGAAGCAGTATGGATTGCATTGCTATTTACTTAGCCTTGATCTGCCGAAACTACCTCCTCCTCCCATTCCTGTTCCTGCCCTTCTGCCGCGTTTACCTCTCCCACCTCTACCTGGATCACCAACTAATAACTCGACAAATGCTTCAGGTGGTTCTTCAGATAACACCGTCCTTAATACATTACATTTAGGAGAGAAAGACGTGCAACAAACAGCAAGGTTTACTCGGGAGTTCTTAGTAATGAGTCTTATCCCTTGGATGGAGAAATGCGTAATGGAATGGAATGAAAATGTGAGTAAAGGCCTATACTTTGTTGCAGTACATCCTTTTGATGCTCCATTAGTTTTCATCCACGCGTAGACTTCCATCGCGTCTCTTCTCCTCGACACGTCGTCTTTTTGGCTCGGCAAGTCCTGCACCGACGCACGCTCATTCTATGTCAGCGTCTACCCCCTCCCTTCCAGGCAGATCAGCGACACTACCAGTAAATGGCGGATCCACACCCCCTTCACAATCACGCCGGCTGGCGGAATTTGCCACCATTTTGGGCGACTACAAGTTAGCTATCATGGTATGGGAATCATTGCGTAAAGAGAGCAAAGGTGGATCTGTACGTGTTCAGTGTAATGATTCATCATCCACTCAATAATTGCTGGCATGAATCATGTAGGACATACTTCCTCTGCTACTGGCACCATCTCCTGCCGTCGCTCTGCATGCCCAAACTGCTTTGGCAAGCATTCACCCTAATATGTCTGATCTACCACCAAATGCCCAACTTCGTGCCCTCTCGTGTGCTGTTCGTTGGGAAGGAAGTATTCCAATGCACGATTTTCTGTCTGATATACTTGAAGGCGAAAGATGGTTGGTTTGGGCAGCTAGCAATGTTCGTCATCTTTATTTTGGCGCTTCAGAAAAGCCATCTCTCATGCTAGGCTTTGGTTTTAGGCGGAAGAGGCTCCATCGGCTCTATTACTTGCTCATGCGGCTATGCTCAGTACCAAAAAGAATGCTTGGAGAAGAAGTGCTTTGTGGTACGTTTTAGCCGCCAACAGACTGGAGAAATGTGGTATCGTAAGTCATTAAGGGTTTCTTCCTGATTTGATGTGAATATTAATCATTTCGTCAAGAAACCGTTGACTATGTACTTCCTAAGAAGAGCTGAGGAACTATACTCGGTCCGGCAGCCCAAAGAACTATCGCCCTCGTTCTGGGACTCGGAAGGGAAGTCACCAACTAACGCAGAAGGATTAGAGGATATAATGTCGGGGATCGCTCATCCTCTAGGTACGAAGCCGTGCAGGTTAACCATAAGTTATGTCTAATCATAAATAGGTCGCATGCTGTATACTACAGGTGATGTGGTTGGGGCTGTAAAGCTTTTCCTGAGTCTCTTGAAAGGGACATCAACCTTCGTGTCATCCAGTACGCTGACACTTGGGGATGATACTCCAAAGGCCACTGGAAACGACAAACTTTATCTTGACGATTTCCGCGTTGCATATAATGTTAGTTCACGCTATTTCTGAATCTTTTTATGTCCTCCTCAATTGCTAGTATAGTACTGGAAGTCAACGGAACCCGAGAAAATAATGGGCGCCAATCTTCAATTGCCCATTACATTGTGCAAAGCCAAGCAATCGAGCTTGAGGTTTCCTAAGGACAACACCGGAAGTACTGACGTCTGGGAAGCCCGGCAAGATGATTGGAAAACTTTTTGGAAATCCCAAAACGGTAAAAGCAACGTTGCACCCAGCGGGAAAGTCAGTACAAATGGTCAGCCAAATCGCAGCTCAATTTGCTCATCTATTATTAATACTTTTTTGCAGAGTTGTTTTGGGTGGATCTTATTATGTACAACCCCTTGGATGCTGAAATTAATTTGTCCAACATAACACTTGTTGTAGCAGAAGTCGGGTCGGACTTTGGGCCGATAGAGGAGTTCGTTGAGGTAGAAGTAATCAAAGAAGTTACCCTGGCTCCTAAAGAGTCGATCTCGGTAAGCAATATTTCCCTCCAAAGCTTTGTTATACATTGAAGAACTGTTCGGTAGATTCCCGTATCGCTTAGATCGAAGCGGGCAACAAAGCTCAAGATTACTCATGCTCGTTATAATTTCCTTTCACTTCTCTCGGTGACTGAGCCGTTAGCATGCCGGGGACAACGACTGCATGCTACAGCACTCCAACGACAGCAACCTACATATGCACCCGATGTATTCATGCAGGTGGAAGTTGTGCCATCCGACCATAGACTCATCGTAACCTACATTGAAGATAGTCGGCTTGTGTTTCTGCAAGGGGAAAACAAACCGACTAGATTCTGGCTCAAAAATGCCGGTGATAGACCTATTAGCGAAGTTTGGATGGTTGCCGGACCAGATGATGAGATTTGGCTAGGGGAGAATGACATCTACGATGAGAGTACGTGCGAGTTTATTGGGCCTTAATCCACGCTAGGCAGTGGGAACACATCTAATATCTTTTGCACTACAGCCGACTCGAGTACTGAAACCATACGGTCGTTGAATTCCTTAAAGCCGCAGGAGCCACGACGTCTTCCTCTCCTTGGTACGGATCAAATATCGACGATCCTTCATCCGGGGCAAAGTGCGGAAGTCCCTGTCATTATTCACGCAGGGATGTCACCTGGAAATTACCAACTCGATCTTCTTTTTGTATTCCGAGAGGTGAGATCCCGTTGACAGGATCAGACAATGATAATCTTTCCCACGACGCTTATTCGTTTTATAGGATGAATCTCAACCGTTTCATTCGACGACACTGACTCGTCCTTATGAAGTGCAGCCATTGTTTGAAGTATCTGTCTCAGCAGAACCATCGGTGTCACAAGCCCATTCTTTCTTGATAGATTTAGACTTGTCCAACGCCTCGCAGAGCCTTTCAGCAAGTGTGATACAACTAACCTGTATCAGTCCACAGTGGACGTGCCACTCCCTGACAAAACGCGTATCGTGAGTATCATCATTCATTTTTTTGTCTGACTAGTATTTGAAACTCTACAGTGATCCTATTGCTCCGATGCAAAGTTCACGCGTCCTTTTAGGTGCTTCTCGATGGTCTGGAGGTTGTGGATCTGAAGAAACTTTGGAGTTCGTTTCCCAGAAACTCGGTAATCTGTTGAAAGGCGTCGATCTCGATAGCTCATACCCACCGCCCCTTGAACTTCTTTCTACCCATATTTCCCAAGTAGAATTTATTTTTCTCCTGCACAAGCTCCGAGGCTGACATGACTATGAAATTAGGGCCAGAAGAACATATCAATCAAAGGCGCTGCTGTCAGCGATTTCGTACAAAGTAGCAGGAGGAAGTTTATGCGCCAAAATATCTCGCGAATCCACACTTATATTGCGCCCAACTCCTGTCCTATGATTTTTCCGTTGTACAACCCCGCGGCAGTTGATTTTATAATCTTCTGGGAGATTCTTGAGCGCGGAATATCTGGACATCTCCACGTTCATGGGATCACTCTTGGTGCGGGTCATGCGCGGTTGGATGGCATTGTCGAGGAGGCAGAAGGGGCCAAAGTCAAACGAAGCATGTACGCAGAAACAAGGAGAGAAAATATGGAAGTGCTAGATGCCATTCGGAATAGCGAATGGAACTCCGAGATGAACCCAGTCGTGTTGTCGGTGGAGGATGCTGGGATCAAAACTCATGACTTTTCGAAAGGGTAATTTATCTCATCCATTTAACGACTACCAAACCTGATATTTTTTGAGTTGCGTAGGCCATGTCATATCACTTTGGAATTTCGACTGCGCAATCATTCCTCCACACATGATGCGCGATACACTCTGAAGCTCGGTTCAGATGGGACACCTCCCGCCAACCTCCTTTATCCGCCATATTCTGGTCGTACGACATTCCGTGGATCCATATCACCTTCAGAGACCATCATTGTCCGTCCAAAATTATGGGTGACAAGGGCAGGGGCCTATAGTCTGGGTGGTTGGGTGCTCGAGACGCAAATCAGCCTAGCTCATGAGACAAGCGGTCATTCGGTAAACGGCCGCCAGTATATTCAAAAACCTTCACCTAGCGAAGAAGGCGCTTGTGTTATTATTCGCGACTCGCGAGAATATTGAATAGTTATATGAATTGCGGATTAAAACAACATCAACGTTCAGAATTGGTAAACGAGTAGTTTAGTAATATAGATGTCAAAAGTCGACTATCGGAATGTGACCAGGTGGCACCAAGCTACTCCTTGGATTCTTGGTCTTTCTTTTCCCTGTCAAGTTGCTCTTTCTTGGCAGCAGCAAGTCGTAATTTCTTGACGCGAATGTTAAAATAAGTCTAAGCAAAATAATCAGGATCCACACTACAAAGAGACCATGGAACGGTACGAACACCAAGGACAAACTGTATAATATTGAAGAAAGGAACCCATAAATCGACAGGCACAAATTTCTGGGCGATGGTCATCGACAGTGGAGAAACGACCCATGATATCTTATAGGTTTCACATTCAGCGTTTGAGGCACATCACATACTAAAAATAGTGGCTTACCCGGATCACAGAGAAAAACCCAGCTTTGACGGTCTTCACAACCTCGTCAAGCGACGTTGCGCCATTGATCACTGCCATAGAAGCCAGGAACGCTAATGAGAGCATTAGAAATCACCACGACCACTGCGCAAAACAGGAACTTACAGGACGTTTGAATGGGGGAAATGAGAAGATTGCTGGCAAGGATTTGAGCAATCTTGGCGCGCGCAGACGTGTGGCCCGCAAATGCCTTTTGCAATAGGCCGATGAGGAAATGGCTCAATGGCGCAGAGACAAGGAATCCATACAAAGCCATTTTGATGGCCTTTGCATCGACATGGATGCGTGCTAGCGCTCGAACGGAGGGTGAAGCATCCTTGGGAGTCCTTGTAGGAATGCCTGCAAAATTACTCCCAAGTACCTCTTGCAAGAAGCACAAGGTTCCTAGAAAAGGGAAAGAATGAGGCTAAAAGGTGCTTGAACAAGATTGAGGATTAAATGCACCAGTTGTAATGGCCTTGGTCCTGAGGGGATGTTCTGCGAGCTGCGCAAGATACTTGATGAGCAAAGGGTGAGGGCCTTTGGATACAGTGGAAGGACTCATGATTGCAAGAAGTAAGCAGTTGGGAACTGTCTTTTGAATGGTCTGGGGTAATCGAACGGGTTTGGTGTTTTACCGGTGCCGGACCCCTATTTTTATGCTTCCGTTATTTATGGTCGCTCGACGCTCAATATTTGGTTATCCGCAATGCGATGGTATAATAGCTCTATGTATGGTATTACGGTATAAAATACGCCGCCGGCGCCTCTATCATATTAGCTTAAATCATATAATTCTACTGCTTCTTCACCCTGTAAAAATTGTCAGTTTCAACTCAAGTGCAATAGATGAAAGCCTATTTACCAGGCTTTGACGTAGTCCGCAAATGACACCATGCATATCGTCTGCCAGATACCAAGACCGATACGAGGAGTCACACCACGGTACAGACCTTTGATGCCATTTTCTTTGTAGATGAAACCCAATGTGTTGAGGATAGTTAGTTTAGCGGGGCGGTTTGCATTTGCCGTACTCTTCGCCATACTTTGCATCTTTGATCAAAATAAGTCCTTCGTCTTCGTCAATTTGTTGCAAAGTAGATCATACCTCGACCCGAATGACTTCAATGGGCTGATTCCAAGTAGCCAAGGCACCACCAATGGAGGACGCCACAATCTTGTCCAATGCACCGAGTTTTTCGTTCTCGCCTTGACCCCTGATTTTCCTGATCGAATCTTCGGCAAGACGAGCAAAACCCATACTAGATTGACGCGTTAGCGGTGAATGTGCCGTGTAATAATGCAAGCTTACCGTGAACCCCAGTTAGTACATTGACGGACAGCAACGGCATTAACACCCTTGTTAACACCAGCTAGACCCTCGCGACGATAAATATCAGCAAATACAGCCCAAGTAGAAGGTGGTTTGACGCCAGTAGCCGCGGTTTTAGCACGAGTAATTTCAGCGGTCTTCATGCATGTCGTGAAACCTATGAAGATGTGTAGTTGACTTGAAAAAAGAAGGAACAAATATGCTTACCCATAGTAGCATAAGCCTGAGCAATACCTCCCGTCATACCTCCCAATAAACCAGCTAAGCCAGGATTGATACCAGCAGCCAATGTAGCGGTTTCAACTTCCGATGCAGCGAAGACCAGAACGGCGCCTTTGGTTGAAGCCTCAATCCAGGCCTAAAGTGAGAGGGAGATATGACTGAACCCTGCAAAGAAGAAAGAATCACGGGACATACCCAAGGAATAAGCCCCTGATAAAAACCGGTAACTCCGCCACGAGCCCATACACTCCTGCAGGCTTGCCACATAGTTTGAGAACGGTTTGCGGCCATTTGAGTCTTGAGAACCTCTAGTGGTTGACCGAGAGTTGTTACCTGCACACAACATAAGAACACAAAAAAACATCTATGGGTACAAAGCGGTCCTACTTACTTCCTGTAAACAGCCACGTCAATAGGCAATACCGTGCATAATCAAAAGAACGCCAACTTACAAACTAAGAAACCAAATGATAGCAACAGATTCAGAAAACGTCTAAGTGAACCTCATATCCGACATACCATGTTCATGATACCACCTAACGTTCATTCACAAGTTCAACATAGGAGCGTAGATCAGTCGCGACTATTAAGCGCTCACCAACAGCAATATTGGACCAGTTGACGCCCTTTTGACCTGGCTCGGAGGAGACACCCATGACTGAAGCTTAAAGTTGAGGGAGAAAATGGGGGAACGAGGAGAAGGATTAGAAGAGGGTGCGGAGAAGTGCTTATTTTCACAAATTATTGGGGCGGACGAGTTCGGACTTCGCCGAGCTGTCGACTTACCCACGACTTTTATGAGCCCATGCGTCGCGGAATTTGCAAATCATACGAGTCGACGGAGGTCCTGGTGGTATACCGCACCTTCCTCTTCGGGTATCACTCCGTCCCGGAAATTTACAACAACTTCAATTTGCGGACAGAAAACGGAACAGGTTGATTATACTACTGATTATTCGTACGGGTGGTATCAAGATATAATGCTTTTCGACCTAGGATAAAACTATAACCATGAAAGCGAAATTGAAGATAGGCAATAAAGGTGTAAAATGAAATGATCCATGCTAATCCAGAGTTTAGAACTGTTCAGAGGAATACAGTAGTGTTGGGGATGCTTAGGTGCACGCGGAGTAGAGTTAGGGATGCTCATGACTTATCGGAAAGAGTAAGCTTCTCGATATCTTCCTTCAATCTGAGAAACATAACTCATTAATCATGTAACGATGCCAAATACAGAACATACCTTGTAATCGTGTCCTGGTTCTCATCTTGGTCTTGTTCAAGATATTGAATTTCCATGGCCTTGCGAGCGACATCTTGCTGCAGCTCGTTTATCTTGACGAATGCAGCATCGAGCTCTTCTTTCATATGCTTTATAGCCTTTTCGTGACTGGCTTGAAGGTCGTACACCTTGAGGTTGTGCGCTTCGTACATTCTGGTCAATTCTTCTCGCGTAACAACTGGAGGAGCCACTGTGGGAGGTGATCCGTTGCTCTTGGGAATGGCTGCTTGTTGTGCTTCCAGAGCTGCTTTCGCAGTTGCCAGTTCGCCTTCGAGATCGGAAAGCTTAACGATAAGCTCGGATTTTTGTGTGGCCAGTGTGTTTATCTCAGCATCATGTATTTCACGTAGCTTGAGGACCTCATCGGCACGCGCTTGAGCAGCTCCTTCCAATTCTTTTGCATGATTATCGGAAAGTTCGGTCATCGAGGATTTTGTCAAGTCGAGCATATCAGTTACAGCAGCAAGATCATCCTTAGTGTTGGACAGTTCTTTCGTTAAGCGGGCAAGTTCGTCAGAGGTCTCTGGGGAAATAGTAGGAGCTGCTTCAGCTTGTGCTCGGACTGTATCGCGTTGTTGCGTTAGTGACTCTACTTCCGTTCGAGCGGTATCCAATGCCGCCTTCGCTTTTGTAAGATCGTCTTGAGTCGCCTTGAGTTCGATTTGAAGCTTGTTTATTTGTTTCTGTAAGTCATGACTCTCGGCGGTCAGTGATGATTCGTGTTCTGCTTTGATACTATCGAGGGTGACTTGATTGGCCTTCTGAATCTGCTCGATTGTTGCACTGGATTCGGAACGAAGATTTTGCAATTCCTGGGCATGAGCTTGCGCTGCTTCATCCTAGAAGCAGCATACATATTCAGTCAGACGCGACGAAGAATTATCGCCAGACAAACCTTGGCCCGCTCAAACGCCTCTTGAAGAAGTTGGTCATGTTCCTTCTTGACGTTGTCAACTTTGGAATTATATATGGATTCTTGATCCTGCGAAAAAATTGACCAGGTCAATGGCTACTCCTCAAAACGGGTAAGCAAATCTAACCTGCAGCTCCTTAGAGATCCTTTTGATATCAGCCTCCAAAGCGACGCGCTGGTTTGCGTAGGTGTGCTCCAATTCTTCAAGTTTGCCGGCATGAATATTTTCTTTATCCAGGAGATCTTTCTCTGCTTGTTCCTTTGCAGCAGAAACGTCTGAAAGCTGGTTCTTGAGTGATTCTAGAGCTGTATTTAGTTCAGCTTGTCGAGCTGAATTTTCTTCGAGAACTTTCTGGTGTTCTTGAGCGAGTGATGCAAGCTGTTCGGCATGCTGTTTGTCTTTGGTGATAGCCTCTTCAGCTGCAACGGTGCCTGCGGTGGTTACCTCGGCAAGCTGTTCTTCCAACAAGAGAATTTTTTGTTGAAGCTTGTCTCGGCCATCTTCCAGCTCTTCTTGGGTTTCCTTCAGCTCTAATACTTCGATCTCAAGCTCTGATAACTTATTTGCATTTTCTTCTTTTTCAGCTTTCAAGGATGCTAATTGAGCTGCTAAAACTTCTGTTTCAGCAACCTTCGCACGAAGCTGCTCAATCTGAGTTCCAGAGTCTTGTAGCGCTTGTGAGTGTGTCGACCTTAGAGCTTCCACCTCCTCCGAAATGGCCTTGAAGTCCGCCTGTGCTTTAAGAAGTGCTTCATGCTCGACGGACGCTGCTTCGGAGATAGCTGCAGCATTATTCTTTTCCAGTAGCTCAATGCTTTCCTTGGAAGAAATAGCTGCAGCCTCCAGTTCGTCGATACGGCTTTGCAGAGTTTGCACAAGTTCACTTTGGGTCGCAGCAGCCGGCTTCGCAGCTTCCAGCTTTAACATAAATCAGGATTAGGCGATAGAAAATATGTTGATTTACAAACCTCATCTTGAACATTTTTCAGTGCATTTGTAACTTCCTGGAGTTCGTCACGCGCATGTGCCAAAGCAGTTTCTTTATCCTGAAGTTGTGATTCGATTTCCTTCCTTGAATTCTCATAGTCCGTCATAGATGCGACTTTCGAATCTAGCTCCTCTGATGTTGCTTTCAATAATTGTTGAACTTCTTCGAGTTGTGTTTCTAAGTCGGTAACAAGGGTGGTTTTTGCTTCCAGTGATCGAGATGCCTCTGCCAACTGCACGCCATGATCAATGATTGCAGTATAAAGCATAATAGAGATTATTTTACCTGTTCCTGCAGTTCACTAACAACCTTATTATCCTCCTTTAATTCTTTAATGGATGATATGGAACTTGCGACTCTAGAAGATTTGACTGGAGGTGTAGCAGACGACCTCGAGACTGCTGTGGGCCTCGCTGGAACTGCGGTTCTTGTAGAGCCTGCTAAGCTGGTCCGACTAGTTGCCGCTGGCTTCTTTAATGCATCTGCTGAAACCGAGGCTCGGGGACGTGTCGCGCTTGACACGGAGGGGGGCCTATTTGAAGCTACCGAGCCGGTAGGAGATGCAGCTGAACTACGTGTGCCCGTTGGCTTTGCACTCGTGGATGCGGCTAAAGATGTCTTCACGGTAGGGCGTGTTATTGTCTTTGTTGGGACGACTGAAGCTCTTCTGACAGAAGTGGCCGGGGTTACCGAAGGCTTGGTTGACGTGGACGATGCTAAAGGGGGTTTTGAGGTTCCTGTCGTCGATGCGGGGGCTGTGACCTTTCTAAGGGGTTGTGCAGTCGCAGTCGCAGAGGAAGCTGGAGCAGCTTTACTTGTAGCTACAGGCTTTACTGAACCAGCACCGAAGGTCCCAGAGTTGATGATCTTCTCAACAAGAGTAGGGATGAGGAATTGCAGAAAGACTCGCCAGCAATTTACACACCTTCTTCACTGTGGGTGTAGGAGGCCCACCATTTGCCTTCTTAGTTGTATTGACGGACATGGTTCTCTTCTTTGCCGCTGCCTCTTTCGTGTTGAGTATCCCTTCCACTGTTGCCTTATCCACTGGTATCTTGTCTGTCTGAAGGTCCAATGTCTGTAAGCCTTCAATGATCAGGCTTTCGCTGATAGGAACGGCTTTCGCTGTGCAATTGGATAAAAGTAAAAGTCAGGTGTTATGGTGTGGACAAGAGTAACAAACGGAGTTCCAGGCTAACCTGCGTCCTTGGGTTCGGCATCAGTCGTGTCATCACTTTGGGAGATAAGGTCATGATTTTCATTTAATGCATTGGTATTCGCAGCTGTGGGCGTATTAACGTCGGACATTATCAAGTCGTAAGATGAGAAGCAACGGTTACTTGAGGCCTTGAAAGCTCGAACTTATAGTAGTGTAAAGGGCAAATAACATAAAAATGACTGTGGGAAGGACATCCCTACATGGATATAAATTTCTAAGCCGTCATTCATCCATTTGTACACAATGGTCAACAAACGCGTCGCGTTATTCGAATTAATGAATCGTGTAGGCGATAGAATATCTATATCTCCTCTGCTCTCTAACATATATGTAGAAAGATATAGTTATTGAAATTTTTTAAAATTTACTTTAGTTTCGCGGCAATATTGAGGGCATTGAGCGCCGGTTCGTCCAGAGAATTGTGATTGTAGCTCAGGATTGCGAGCTGGAGACATATTTAGAAGGAGATAAGCACAGAGTTTTTGAGATACTCACAGATCCGGGCTCCACATTGAAATGAGTGCCTATTTATTAAGATATTACTAGATGAAGAAGACAACACTGGAAGGGTTTTGAAAATGATTACCAAGGTAAAGAGGGAATCGAATCCATCGTGAAATAAGGACGCGACTGAAATGGCCATGTGCAACAACGAGGACATCTCTCGTGTTTGAGCCCTCCTCCTTATACTGTCGATGGTACTCGCGCACCTGCAATAATCTGGGTGACAATTACAAAGGAAAATATATATCCGCACACCTTCTCAATAACTGAATCTACTCGATCTTGCATGGCCTGTACGGATTCTCCTCCAGGGCAGCTAATTTTTGAAAAGGAAATGAACATCCGTGATTCTTTATTTAGGAAGAAGAAAATACCCATCATCCCAGATTTTCCAGCTAGGATTTATCGCCTTGATTTCGGCGGGTTTAAGGCCCTCATAGTCGCCTGAAGGGGGGCCATTAAATAACATTGATAAGTGCGGACAATATGACTACTGACCGTAGTTCCATTCGGCGACGTCCTCTGTCAAGACATGGTTAGGCAATGTATTCGTATGTTCAAACAGTAGATGGAATGTGGTGTGGGCACGTTGACGAGGAGAGACCAAGACGGTGCATAGATTTTTGGGGTCGACAAGTACTGCATAAGAGTTGAGCGTATGTAGCAAAATCGAGGAATTAATCACACATACATCCGTCTCCTACGAAATGAGGAGCTGCGTCTCTGATTTGTTCTTTGCCTCTTTCCGTGAGTGGAATATCCGATAAGCCCGTCTATATGATCGTTGATTAAATCGATACATATCGGAAAGGTTGAGTGCCATCTACTTACATGTCTTCTACAGTCCATTAGATAGTGAGATCATCATGTCATTTTCACTTCAATTTTTTTCCAGCTGATCAGCACTTGCCCGTTCAACGACCATTCAGTTTCGCCTGATAAATATCGAGTATAAGTTTTACGCAATCTCACAAAAATCCTGACTAACCGTGTCTGACGACGAATAAACGAGGCATAGGACGTCCTTCAGTCATGATGGGAAGAGTGAATCAAGATGAGGGCCATCAAAAATACTCGTTTGAAATAAGGTGAGGAGGGATAAACAAAGAACAAAGTCCGGCCTATGGTTTTCTAATGCGAAGTGCCGTATTTTCTCCCGGTTCCTGTGGGACACCGTACATCACTACAATTGAATCGACGTATGTAGTATCGTATCGAGTAGTTAACGGTGGCAAATAAAGATAGATTTCCCTTAGGTTCTAATTAAAGAGCAACGGCTTCACCGGCAGGAACTTACTTAACCTGATCACATGAGACTACGCACGTCGCAGACGCGACACTCCAGAGTCCAGTCATTGACTTGTCCGTAGCATCGTTCGCAGTAACTTACTTGGTCGTCATTAGCCCTTCGCTAATATTGAGGCTACCATGTTCGACGACTGTACCTATCTCTTTCCTATTACTTTGGATATTCATATTCACCTTGTTTCTTTAAGACGTCGAGCATGCTGGTGGTGATACTGGCAAACAAACCGATTCTTCAACTGTACTCCCTCGTTTAGCGTACGAGGGATTCGAGCCATCTGCTTTTGATAACGAAGGCCTACATGCGAAGACCAGCGATGAATTGGTGAGCTCCTCTTAATTGGATGGTTGTATCTAATTTATTGTAATGAATAGGAGACCCCAGAAACGAATCTCCCAACCACCCCAATATTCGAACTTGGTCGTGTCCAGTATGCCTTCCCTGCCCCATTGAGCTCTTTCGTTGTCAGCTCGGACATGCTGGCCATGGGGCTAAGTAACAACACGATAGTTTTGATCGAACTTTCGCATGCAGAACAAATTGTCAAAATACCAATACCGAGAAAGCCAACGGAAATGTCGATATACAAGCTTTACATGGATCCATCTGGGAAGCACATTCTTATAACATCTATACAGGGAGAGAACTGGTACCTATACAAGTCATGGAAAAAGCCCAGACAACTGAAGGGTTTTAAGATGGTCATTGAAAGTGTCGCATGGAACAAGACGGCTCTTCTTTCTTCCACTCATTCCACCTCAACTCGAGAATTCCTCATTGGTGCGCGGAACGGGATAATATATGAAGCTGTGTTGGACGCAGAAGAAGATTTCTTCAAGTCCATTGAACGATATTTGCAGCCCGTATTTTCACTTCCAGAACGGCATCCTATAACTGGCATCAAGTTTGACTACATTACACCCTCTGATTCTAAGTCTGCTTTGGTTGTTGCTACTACTCCTACCCGTATCTATCAATTTTCAGGCGCCATAGATAAAAAGTCAGAGGATGTGGGGAAAGTATTTTCGGGGTTGTTTGAAGCATGTCGCGTCACCGCACCCAGTATGACATCTTGCTTTCTGCTCTGACTTGCACTTATTGAGCCATCTTTAGAAATCTTGGAGCTTCCAGGAAACTTGGAACATTCTGAGCTCCATTATTATACCACAAACCCAGATCAAGCAGCATCTGTCCCGAAAAGAATGGCATGGTTGACTGGTATGTGTAGATTCACACTACATACGCATGATATATTAAATCGTAGTAAGGCGCTGGTATTTATCACGGGTCTCTTAATCTTGACTCAGAATCAGAAGACCACATCGACAATGCTGCACTCTTACCTTATCCCCAGATACCAAGTGTAGATCCTTCAGAGATTCCATTATCTATAGCTTTGACGGAGTTTCACTTTCTTCTCCTTTACACGGATCGTGTAGTAGGAATCTGTAACCTAGATGATAATCTCACCTATGAAGAAAAATTCCCTTTGGTGAGACTTCCTTTGTGTGATCCATGGATTAAAAGTCTGACTGAGATTAGAAATCTAAAGAAACAATTATTGGGCTTGCAGCGGATCCTGTGCGAAGAACTTACTGGGTTTTCTCGGACCAGTCCCTATTTGAAGTTGTGGTGGGAAACGAAGACCGCGACGTATGGAAAATTTACCTGAAGAAAGAACAGTTCGATGTTGCTCTTCGCTACGCCAAAGCAAGTTAACAATAATAATATTTGAATTTTACATTTCTCATTGACATAACATCTTCACAGACCGCACATCAACGCGATCAGATCCTGCTCGCCCAAGCAAACCGTTTCTTCGAGAATGGGCAGTATTTCCAGGCTGCTCAATCGTTCGCTCAATGCTCTGCGACTTTTGAAGAGGTAGCCTTAAAATTTCTAGATGTCGGAGAAAGAGATTCTTTACGTTACTATCTGATATCAAGATTAGAACGCACGAGAAAAACGGTACGAACTACCCTTGCGAAATGTCGAGCTGGGATCGCTGTATTCATCACACTTCACAGGATCTCACTCAGCGAATGATACTTGCTACTTGGCTTGTTGAATTTTATCTGAGCAAATGCAATCAACTGGATGATATTGTTGCATCAGAATCTATATCACAGGATGTAGATAACTTGCAGACCGAGAAGGCAATCGTTGAGGAAGACCTTCGTCATTTCCTTGAGACTTACAAGGTATGGTTGAAAATCATATTGGTTTCTTCACTTACTCCTCTTCGAACAGGGCAACTTGGATAAAGACACGATATATGGTTTGATACAAGGGCATGGGAGGACTGACATATATCTATTCTACGCCAACTGCGTGGGTGATTTTGAACGAGTGGTTGAGCATTGGGTTTTAGCTGAGGAATGGCTAAAAGCAATCGAAGTTATCAGTCGTCAAGTATGTCCATCCTGATTACGGTGCTCAAACCCATTTACGAATGACTTACTTACACTTTCCATGTAGTCAAATCTTGAGCTGTATTATCGATTCGGTCCCGTGTTGATGCATCAAGCTCCCAAGGAAACTGTGGATGCGTGGCTTCGTCAACCATTGCTAGATCCTCTCCGACTAATACCATGTCTCCTCCAACTGCAACATTCGGCTCGAGACCCACTATCCCCAAATCAAGTGATCCGCTATCTGAATCACGTCATCTTTGAACAACATAACACTTCTCCTACCATTCACAACCTTCTCATCACCTTCTACGTTTCTCCGTCTTCATCTGTCTCGCAGTCATATAATAACCCCGAAGATGATGGCCCACTTCTTCGTTTCCTCTCAACTGCGCCAACAGATCCGATTACAGGAAAACCTTATTACGATCTCGACTATGCTCTTAGGATATGCAAATTTTCCGGAAGAACACAACCATGTGTCCACATATATTCCAAGATGGGTCTTTGGGAAAACAGTGTTGATCTCGCTCTCGAGAAGGGTGACCTTGAACTGGCTAAGATCAATGCCGATATGCCAGAGGACGACCATTCACTACGGAAGAAGTTGTGGCTCAAAATTGCACGTTATGTCGTTCAAGACAAAAAGGATATAAAGTCGTATGTGTTAACATATTCTTTGTTTCCCAACATCAGTGCTCAAAATTTTCAGGGCCATGCGTTTCTTGGAGAACGCGGATCTACTGAAAATTGAAGATATTCTTCCTTTCTTTCCCGACTTTGTCGTTATTGACGATTTTAAAGAAGAAATTGCCCATGCGTTGGAAGGGTATTCCGCTCAAATCGACACACTCAAAGGCGAAATGGACGAAGCTACACGAACAGCAGAATCCATCAAGCAGGACATCGCCGCTCTGAAAAACCGGTTCATCACTATCGATGCGAATGAGCAATGTTCTAAGTGTTCGACATTGCTTCTCACAAGACAATTTTATGTCTTCCCTTGCCATCATACTTTCCATGCAGATTGCTTGATCGGCCTGGTAAGCCCTTGAGTTCACCTGGCGGATAGCGAATAATTGACATACATCTTCAGGTAAAGGAGTACCTACCGGCCCACTCACTTCGTAGACTTGTTGCTTTGCAGACTGAGTTGATGAAAGATGCTTCCAAAGGAAGAGGAAACGTCACTAAACCGTCTGTCATCATATCCAATCCATCGAATGGAAGACATCCAGCCACCCAACGCACTCTGCTGTCTGCCAATTTTGGACCAATTGTCAACCCCTTGCAGAACGGCGCTAAGGCTGCCAATGTTCTTGGGCGTAGTGTTATTTCAGCTGGAGATAAGCTTCGAGATCTGATTGTACCAGACGCTCTTGCCACTCTAGTGGCTGCACCGAATTGGTTGCCAGGCATTGGGGGTAACAGTCAGCCTACACGGGATGAAAAGAATTTAGATCACAAGAAGATGGAGGCAATGAAAGCCGAACTGGACGATCTTTTGTCCAGTTGTTGTCCATTGTGCGAGACTGTAATTGCTGGCTTGGACAAGCCATTCGTTTCTGAAGGAGAAATTGATATTTCATGGACTTTATGATTCTATAATTATTGTATACAGTATACCCTCTAATCATCTTACATCACAATTCACTCGAAGAATAAAGCAAACCAACAAAAATGAGCGAGAAAAAAAGGATGGTACGGAGAAGTTAGTGATTAATCTTCTTCGTCCGTCCGGCTTTGCGACGTAGTCTGGCGGCTTTTTTGGCACCCATCTGAAATGAATCAGATTAGAAAAAAAGTTCAGGCATGAACCTAATTGCTGCTACGTACTTGTGCTTTCGCTTCTTCAAGTCGCCTCTTTTCATCTGCTGCTTTCTTGCGCTCCATAGTAATCTCTCGACGCCTATAACATATGCGTAAGTCTTAGCAGAAGTGATATGGGAGAAGTACACACCGCTGGAGCTCAGCCTGCTTTTCTTCTTTCAACTCGTTCTCGAGCTTTTTAATTGCAAGAGCCTTCTGAGTTTTTTGCATGCGATCTTCCCAACTCTTGGCTTTTACTCCCGGTTGCATATAGCTTCGCCTATGGACGAAGGTGAGGAGGAGCATATTGACTAGCTGACATATGCGACATACCCGGTGGCTGGTTTTCTTTCCTTCCATGACTTTCCAGATACACGACCATTTGAAGATGAGGAGAGGGGAACTACTGTGGTGGACATGATGGACAGAGAAAGAAAAGGAATCCCACGGTCATAGTGACGGGATTCAAGTTGTGACATTATAGACAGTCCATGTCAGGCCAGAAATACTTATTGTCTAGGACAGTAGTTTGCAAACGTAATGTCAGATGCAAAATCCATTATACAAACGCTTTACAATGGCGATGCGATCATGAGTTATCGCGGTCAAAGACTTGACACAAGAACATTCATGATGTTCAAGTTTTAAAAAGACCTCAGGTTGCGCATGTTTGCGATGTATGCTAACCTGTTTTGATAGTTACCAGTTCTCTCAGGCTTTGGCCACCGACCCGCTTTCTTTTTTCAGGGAGAGGGAGCGTAGCTCGCCCTTTCCTCCTTTTCCTAATTATGTTCAGGTCTACACAGGATGGTCACGATGCACATCTCAGAACCCTTTTAGACCAGCGTTCTGCTCGCGTAGACAGCCAAGGTCGCTATTCAACTGTCTCAGAACTTTCAGATACCCCATCCGTGTACAGTCGCCATAATTTTTCCCCGAGACCTTCAGACCAGGGTGACCAGTATAGCTATGCCTCACCCATCTCCCCGACGCACTCCAGGTTCACGAGGGATTATGCTCATGATCAATCCACGAGCATGCTCGATTTCGAGGATACCCTTCGTTCTCCTTTTCCGCGTACAGGGGATGGCAGTGACGAAGACGAGGGAAGTGACGAAGCGACCCAAGAAGGCCCAGGAGAGACGGATTCTACTTCTCGCATGAGTTATCTTGGCCCAAAGATGCGCTTCCACTCTCGAGCACCCTGGGAGATGGAAGATGACCCTCTTGACGAAGAGGACGAGCCTGAAGATGGTTCCCGTAATTTCCCCCTGAACTATCCATTCGGTCGTGCGAACGGAGACCCACAATCATCTGTCTTCAATACCTCGAGCCCACGGCCGAGTTATACTGCAAGTCGACCAAGTGGGGAATCGTCTATTCTACCTAAGCGATCTTTCGAGACCGTCAGTTCTCAGATATCCTATCCCAAAGGAGCATTATAGTGAGTCGCGCTTCTTTTATTTTTATTTTTCAAAAAAAGAAAAAATCCAGGAAGAATTGTTACTCATTTCTCAAAAGCGCCCTCGCCCAGGAAAGCTTATCTAGTAATAATCTCACTCGCACTCCCGGTCGTCCCAAAGAAAAACTCCGCAACAAGTTCTCTTTGGGTCGGATTCGACCTGATGCACCAACAGAGCCTTTACCTCCCTCTCCTGCTCATACCCGATTGGCTTCTCCTTCACGAGGTACAGAAAAGCAGCACTCACATTCTTTTAAACCGTCCAATCATTCCAATACAACTACGCTATATGCCAACAAGAACTATAACGAATCCAGCAAAGAAATCATGCACCCATATGCCAATCCTGACTTAGTCGTATCCTACGTCGACGACCAGTTACCTCAGTCAAGTCCACATGCCAATATAAAGCATTATCCACGACCTCCAAATGATTTCGAGTCGCTCATCCACGAATCATACTCTGCAGATTCAATGACGAAGTCTGGTTCACGATCAACCTTGACGCCGGATACCTCAGTCAGTTCAACTATGTCCAAGCAACGCACTTCTTCTGTTCTATTGAAGAATATCTCATCACCCGTTCCCGTTATCTCGCCCCTTCAACATGTTGACCTACCGACCTCGGATAATCGCGAAGACCAAGCCACCAATCCCCCTCCTGACGTTACCAGTCTTCCAGGCTGGACAGAGCGCTATGTATCCCCAGGGTTTTCCCTTATATCGCTTGAAGAGGCTAGAGCTCAGCGTATGCGGAGCTCCACTTTTAACGTTCCATCGAGGATGTCAACTTCTAGTGGTCTGTCCAACTCCTCGGCACCCTTTCCCTCTGGGGAAGCCGAGAGTACGAACGTACCTCATACAGTAGAGTCTTTTAACCTTGTTAACCTGACATCTAGAGCACGAGGTCGTTCTATCAGTGCTGGAGCGGCCAAAGCCAAGAATGCAATGCAAAACATCGTTGGCCAGCCAAAGACGGAAAGGCGGGAATCTGAGCAAGAAGACCAAACAATACCTGGTAATCTCCCACCTGGTAAGGCATTGAAGCCTAAAAAGAGTGGTTTCCTCCGTCTTTTCAACGCAAAGGCATCGGACAAGGAAGATTCAAGCACTATTATTCCACCGGTTCCGTCTTTACCAGAGACGATGGCAAAAACTCAGCAGCCGCTCAAGTCGCAGAAGTCTTCTGTTCATCGGATCCCTGTTCCTAGCCTACCTTCTTCTCTTCTCGAAGCTACTACCTCTCCAAGCGATGATCCACAGCTCGGTATCGAGAACAGTCACGGAAAGCCAATCATCAATAGTCCAAGGCGTACTCCACCTACACTCTCTATTAATACACTACCTGTCAATAGTTCTTCTCGCTCCTCGACATCTGCTGTTAATGATCGATATACCCACGCAGATGACCTTAACAGTCTTTCCCGGCCATGGTTGAATGATCAACCCCAAAGTGCACCCGCAAACGTTTCTGAATTTCCCACACTGAGACTGCGCCCCGTTTCTACCTTGTTTAGCGCCCATTTCGGAGACCACATAGTCCTCGATGATTCCAGGTCTTCTGCAGAAACGACGGATGTTGATACTCCAAGTTCTCCCAGTCCTGCTGGATTCACATCACCTGTAACACCAGGGTTGTCCACTCTCGCAAGCAACGACAAAAGAACTTTGACTTTGGGTGCTATTGCAGAACACCAAACCTCAAATCAAGAGCAAGCTTTCCAAGAACAAATGCATATAGCTAGGAAAGCATGGCAGCGACAGATATGGGAACTCGAGGGCCAGGTCCGCGACCTAAAGGCTGAGTTAGCGGAAACGAAGGAAAACCATGGCGATGAATACTGTCAAACTTGTGGAAGAGGTACTAAGAAACCTTCTCCCAACTCTGTTCCTGTTTCAGGCTCCGTTGTCAATAGACCTAGAGCACGTACAGGGACGACTTCGCGTTTTGTGAACGCACTCCCCTAATCTCTTTCTTCAAATTGGGATGTATTTTTATCATGAGCCGCATTGTTTTGGTCAACCTTTTCGACGGACCCTTTTTGTCATTTTTATCTTGATTAGCGCATGTTGTGATTCTTATGGTGTTGTACAATTATCTCTAACTCTCTCGGTTTTTATTATTCTTTATTTGAATTTCTAGATCACATCATTTACTTAGCAGGATCAACCTTCTATTTTTTTTTTGACCCTGTCTCGGATCCACGTCGATTTGTCCAAAACCCCATTCAAT